>Ga0123353_10000664_pt1 | contig 42013 bp, 28 predicted proteins | sample TergutLab28metaG_3_FD_92763 | JGI IMG/M metagenome (GOLD analysis project Ga0123353, IMG submission 92763) | Labiotermes labralis P3 segment gut microbial communities from Petit-Saut dam, French Guiana - Lab288 P3 | ecosystem: Host-associated > Arthropoda: Insects > Digestive system > Gut ... | reverse complement strand
TTGCTCTTCATCACTTCCTCCGCCGCCGCGTCCACCCGCCGCTCGAACTCCGTCGTCCCGGTGTACCGAAGCGGCAGCCACAGCGACGCCAGCAGCATCGCCGTCGCCGACACGCCCGCCGTGGCCACAAACAACACCATCCGCCTCCGCAACATTCGGATCACGTCGCGCGGACCTGTGATGGGCTCCATACCCGCTCCCCTTGCAACCACGCACCCCGATCGACCCCGATGCCTCACATACACATGCTTGATTGTAGGCGGCCTTTGGCGCGAAACGCGGGGAAATGTTGTGGTACGCAACACGCTACAGGGCGCCTCGATTGTTTATCACAGACACAGAGGACCACAGAGAAAACGTTAGAATTCGAGGTTGTTTTCGAATATCCAATGTCCTCTCTGTGTTTCTCTGTGCCTTGCGGTAAAAAAACGCGAAACTCGCGTCAAACGCTCACCGCACCTCGAAGCGGGTGGAGACGACGGCCATGATGTCTTTTTCGTAGGAACTGGTGTCGTTGTTGCCCTCCCAGGACGTGCTGTTGCTTCCCTTGGGGTTGATCTGCATCACACCCAACCGGGCCTCCACGAGTTTGCCCAGGGTGCCGTTGGCGTTGCTGACGATCTGGGTGGCCCGGGTGGTGGCGTCCTTGGTGGCTTCGGCGATCATGTCGATCTTCAACTCCGACAGTTTCGTGTACAGGTACTGCGGGCTGTAGGAGTCCACCTCGACGCCCTCCTTGATGAGGCTGGTGACGGAACGGGCCACCTCGGGCACGCGCTGCATGTCGTCGGAGTCGACGTAGATGTACTGCGTCAGCGTGTACATTTCGACCTGCTCGGTTGTCACGATAGTCGGCGGGTTGTTGCGGTCTCCGCCGGTGCCTTCGAGGATTTCCTGGCGGTAGCGGCGGCTGGTGTTGACGGCCGACAGCGTGATGTCGCCGCCCCGGACGCCGTTGGTGACGAGAAAGTCCTTCACTTTGGTCGCCGAGGCGTTGATGGCGTCGTAGGCGGCCGTCAGGTCGGAGTCGCTGGCCGTCACGCGGCAGGTCCAGGTGATGCGGTCCGAGACGATCGCCTTGCGGGCCGACCCGGTGACCGAGAGCGTTTTGGGCTCGATTTTCACCTGCAAATACGCCCACACCAGCAGGCCGACGCAAATGATGTTCGCCATCGCGAAAAACGCCCCGCCCGCGCGAAGCGAAACGACCACCTTGTCCGGCCAGGTTTTTCCACCAGGCCGCGTGGGCGTGTCGGACGGCAACCTCGTGATGTCCCGCGAACTCGTGGGGGAATCGGACAATGGGGGACTGGACGTGGGGCGACTGGGTTCGGTCATAGCGCAGACTCCCTCCGCAAAAACCGCGATTCCCAGGTCGCGTCGGCATCCTTGCCGAATGGTGAGGCTGGATTCTACCGCGAGGTGAAACGTACGCAAGCGATTTCGCCGCGAATGTCGCGATTTTTTTTTACGCGATGGAGCAACTTTACCTTTGCGTCACGAAAAAGTAGAATTCGGTCGAAAGGACAATTCCTATGGCCAAATTGGTGTTGGTGATTCCGCACTATCATATGGACCCGGTGTGGCGGAGGGCGTTTGATCGGGCGGTGGAGATTGACGGCGTGGTGATGAGGCCGTACACGGAGGTGGAGGCGGCGATTATTCACAAGTGGCTGGAGCTGGCGGGGGAGGGGCACACGTTCAGCGAGGGTCAGGCGGCGATCTGGCGGCTGTTTCTGCGGCGGAACCGGGCGGTCCGGGCGGCGGTGGCTGAGCACGCGCGGAGCGGCCATTTCAACATGGTCCTGTGCGGGGAGACGATCAGCGACACAAACATGCCCGCGGCGGAGGGGCTGGTGCGGAATGTTCTGCTCGCCATGCCGCTGTACGAGGAAATCGCCGGAGCGGACAACCCCAGTTTGAAAATCGGATGGATCGCCGACGCGTTCGGAAACGGGCCCAACACGCCGCAGATTCTTCGCCTGTTCGGCTGTCGGGCGGCGGCGCAACTGTCGTACCGCCAGGTGCCGCCCGGACAGGCCTGGATGGGCATCGACGGAACGAGCATCCCCGTGCTGGACCACGCCCCGAAAGAGTTCGCCGGCGAATTCATGAAGCACGTGCCCTGCACCCACTGCAAAGGTCACGGCTGCGCGCAGTGCGGAAAGAGCGGCATGATCTGGGCGGACGTTCCCCTGACGGCCCCGCTGGCCGAGGCGATCGACCGGGCCGTCGCCCGACCCGAACCGTGGATCGTCGTCACGCTGGTGTTCGAGGAGCAAAGGCCCAACCGCAAGTACCTCGACATCCTCCGCCAGGCGGCTGCCAAATACGCCGGACAATGCGAAATTCGGTTCGGCAATTACACCGAACTGCTGGACCTGATGGACCTGGACGGACAACCTCGCCCGGAAAAACCCGACGACCTCAACCCCGGCATGCCCGGCTGTTACGTGACGTACATTCGCAACAAGCAGCGCACGAAGCAGTTGGCGTACGAGTTGCTGGCCGTGGAGGCGTCGCTGGCGACGACGGCGTGGCGGAAAGGCAAGCCCAAGGCCCCGCCGAAGAAAATCGACGATGCCTGGCGGAACGTGCTGTTCAACCAGTTCCACGACGCGATCACCGGAACGCACATCGACCAGGCCAACGACGAGTTGATGGACATGCTCGACGCGGCGCAGGCCGTCACGCGGGCCTGCGGTGTCGGTCCGGCGGACCCGCCGAAATTCGGCCCGTTCCAGAAACCCCGCTCCGCCGCGGGCATGATGCAGATGGGGCCGCTGGAGGTGCACTACGACTTGCACGGCATCGAGAAACTGCTGGTGAACGGGCAGGACCTGTTCGGCACCGCGCCGCGGGCGGTGTTCGCGGATCGGCCTTACCGCGCGGGCGAACTGGTCGTCGAGGACGACTGGGGCGACGCTTGGGGCATGAGGAAGTCGCAGGCCGGCTCGCTCCGGCGCGACTGCTCGGGCGTGGCGTTGATGGACTGGAACACCTCGGTCGAGGTGGCCGCGTCGGCGCTGCGGTGGACGGGGCAGTATCGCGGGAACGACCCGCGGATCAAGAAGCTCAAATGGACCGTGACGGCCTGCCTCAGCGGTGACGGCCGGCGGCTGGATTTCCATACGACCGTTGATTGGGACACGCACAGCAAGCGGCTTCGCGTGATGGTGCCCGTGCAAAGCGACGACCCCACGGCGACGTGGGAGGTGCCCTTCGGGTTCATCGACCGCACGTACGACGAGTCGAAACTGGACTACAGCGAATGGAAAAGCCACACCATGGAATTCCCCGCGCTGCACTGGGTCCGCAAGCGGATCGACGCCGCCCGCGGCGTGGCGATTCTGAACAAGGGCCTGCCGTGCTTCCGCTGGTCGCCGGGCCGGTGGGACTTCTCCTTGCTGCGAAGCCCGGAGATGCCCTTCTGCTCGTACCCGCTGGGGATCGAGCCGTACGCGATCGACGGCTGGCGCGACACGGGGCGGCACGAGTTCGAGTACAGCCTTTGGCCGTACACCGATGGCGTGGGCGAACCGGACCTCACGCGCGCCGGATACGCGTACAACCTGCCGTCCCCGCTGGCGCTGCCGTTCGCCGTGGAGGGACAGGCCATCGCCACCGCCTGGAAACTCGCCCAGGACGGCTGCGGTTGGGTGTTGCGGTTGCAGGAAATCGCCGGGCAGGACTCGCCCGTGACGGTCGATCTGGGTCGCGATTGTCAGGTAACCGTGTGTGATTTGCTGGAACGTCCACTGGGTGAACCGAGGAACGTCAGTCACTACAAAGCGACGTTGCATCAGCACGAGATTCACACCGTGCGGATTGCGTAAACGACTGGTCGTACATTCGGTATAATGAACCGCATGAACGATCGTCCGACAATTGGTATTACGATGGGCGACCCGGCCGGGGTGGGGGCGGAGATTGTCGTCAAGGCCCTGGCCGAACCGTCGCTGCGGCGGCAGGCCCGCTTTGTGGTGTTCGGGCTGGCCGAGCAGTTGGCGTACACGGCCGACCAGGCGGAGACTTCGCTGCCGATTTTCCGCGACCGGCACGAAAACATCCGCCGCTACCCGCACGACGTGGCCGTGCTCGATTACGACGAGTTCAGCCTGCCCTCGGTCCAGTCTCGAGGCCCCAGCCGGATCGGCGGGGCGGCGTCGATGGCCTTTTGCGAGGGCGCGATCGACGCCCTCAAGGGCGGACTCATCGACGCCCTCGTCACCGCGCCCATCGCCAAGAAGTCCTGGGCCATGGCCGGGTTTCGCCGATTCCCCGGACACACCGAACTGCTGGCGGAGAAATTCAACGTCCGAAACGTGGCGATGATGTTCGTGGCCCCGCAACTGCGCGTGGTGCTGGCGACCATTCATAACGCGATCGCCGAGTTGCGGAACCTGTTCACCATCGGCAGAGTGTTTACGCCGATTGACCTGGCCGATCGGGCGTTGCGGGAGTGGTTCGGAATCGCCAGGCCTCGGATCGGAGTGTGCGGTCTGAATCCGCACGCGGGCGAGGGCGGGCAGTTCGGGGACGAGGAGGCCCGCGTCATCGACCCGGCCATCGTGATGGCGGCCGAGGCCGGCATCGACGCGACCGGCCCCTGGCCCGCGGACACGGTGTTCCTCAAGGCCCTCGACGGTCCCGACCAGAAATTCGACTGCGTGATCGCGATGTATCACGACCAGGGCCTGCTGCCGATCAAACTGCTCGCCTGGCGCGAGGCCGTCAACGTCACCCTCGGCCTGCCCGTCATCCGCACCAGCCCCGACCACGGCACGGCCTTCGACATCGCCGGAAAAAACAAGGCCGACCCCTCCAGCATGACCCACGCCATCCAACTCGCGATCGACCTGGCGAACCGGCGGGCGAGGAAGGTATAAACTTTTTTACCGCGAATTCTCGGTAATTCGCGGAATTCGCGGCAAAAATTTTCTAGCGTGCCAATCGCACGGTCTTGATCTCGAACGGGCGGAACTCCAGAGCGATTTTCCCGTCGCGGACCGTCAGTTTTCGTTGCGGGGTTTCCAGCATGTCGGTCTGCTGGGCGGCGGCGAACGTCGGTGGCACATGCAAGACGGTCTTTGTCCGGCTGTGGAGGGATTCGTACATTCGCACGACGAGATCGCCGCTGCCGTCCTCGGCCGGTTTCACCGTGTCGATCACGATGGACGGATCGTCCACGCGGAACAGGCTGGCCGTGCCGCCGTCGCCGGGACGCGTCACCGGATAGACGTTCAGTTCGTACCCCTGCCGCACCAGGCCGCTGGCGGCGAACGGGCCGGTCCAGGCGTAAAAGGCGTACGTGAACACCTGCAACCCCTGGTCGGTTTGCGGGTCCGGGCATCGCGACGAACGCAGCAACGTCAAATTGATGCTGTTGCCCAGCACATTCACGCCGTATTTGCAGTCGTTCAAAATCGCACAGCCGCGGTTTTCCTCCGCCAAGGCCGTCCACTTGTGCGCGGAGACCTCGTAACGGTCCTGGTCAAACGGCCGCGACAGGTGGTTGGGCCGCCGCAAATGACCGAACTGGATTTCGTGAATGGCGTCGTTGGCGTGGACGTTCACGGGGAAGTTGACCTTGAGCAGTTTTTGCCGCTCGGCCCAGTCGATCCGCGTGACGAAATCCACCCGCCGGCTGCCGCGTCGCAGCCAGACATCCTGCTCCATGACCGAGTCGTTGATCCGCCGGCGGATTCGCAGCACGCCGGCCAATTCGCCCTGCGAAAGGACGTCGATGTCCGCCTTGGCGGTCAGTTCGACGGGGCAGTGCGTGTAGCTGGTGTCGATGTCCCAGGCTTCGAACATCGCGGGGACGTCGCCGTAGAGCCGCATGGCGTTGCAGGGTCCGGCGGCGAGTTCGGTGGCGGTTTCTTTGTCGAAGAGGCTGACGATTTCGCCGCGGTCGTTGAAGGTCACGCGGAGCAGTTCGTTCTCCAGCGAGCGGCCCGTCGCTTTCACGCTCGCCGTCTTCGTGTTCGCGGCGGCCGGGGCGGCGGCCTTTCGGCTGGTCGTCACGCTCGTCCAGCCGCAGGGGGGCACGGTCAGTTCCGTGTACGTCCGCCCGTCGATGGTCTGCACCGGCAGCGGCCCGTCGGCGGTTGACGCACCGGCCGATTTGACGAGCGGAACCAGGGCGGTGCGTTCCCAGCCGAGCGAATTGAACACCGTCAGGGCGTTGTCGGTCTGGTTGCCGACCACCGCCGACGCGGCGAGGTCGCGAACGGCACAGGCGCTGCCGATGATCCGCGTGTAGGCCTGCTCGGCCTCCTCGTACACCCGCTGAATCGACGAGCCCGGCAGGATGTCGTGGAACTGGTGCAGCAGCAGATCGCGCCACAACTCTTCCATGACGGCGGCGGGGAACTCGAATGTCTTCGCGCCGGTCGCCATCGCCGCGGCCGACCACATCTCGGCTTCGCGCATCGCCAGTTCGCTCATGCGGTTGCCCTTTTTGGTCCGCGCCTGCGTCGTGTAGGTGCCGCGGTGGCACTGGAAATACAATTCGCCCACGTAGCGTTGCCCCGGAAGACCTCGACGTTCGAGGTCGCGGAAAAACGCCGCCGGCGAGTCGAAATGCACGCGCGGGCAGCCTTCGAGGTCGGCCATGCGCAACCCGCCCTCGACGTGCTCCCGCGTCGGGCCGCCGCCGCCGTCCCCCCAGCCGAACGCCTGCAACTGCGTCCGCATGCCGTCCTTCTGCACGCGGGCGTTCCACCGATTGCCGATGTCCGACGGGTTCATCTTCGCGTTGTACCCGTTGGGGATCATGTGCACGAGAATCTCGCTGCCGTCGATGCCCTCCCACATGAACGTGTTGTACGGGAACGGCTCGCCACCGTGATACGCCCAGTGCAGTTTCGCCGTCGAGAAATAATCAATGCCGCAGCCCCGCATGATCTGCGGCATCGCGCCGCTGTAACCGAAGACGTCCGGCAGCCACATCAAGCGGCTGTCCACACCGAACTCCTGGCGGAAAAACCGTTTGCCGTGAATGAACTGCCGAATCAGCGCCTCGCCGCCGGCGATGTTCGTGTCGGCCTCCACCCACATGCCGCCGTCGGCGACGATGTTGCCTTTCTTCACCGCCTGCTGCACGCGGCCGTACAACTCGGGGTAGTGATGTTTCACCATCCAGAACAGGTGCGCCTGGCTGTTGATGAACCGGTGGCTGGGGTATTCGTTCGCCAACGCCATCTGGTTGGACAGCGTGCGGGCGGCCTTGCGCTCGGTTTCTTCGAGCGGCCACAGCCAGGCGACGTCGAGGTGTCCGTGCCCGATGGCGAAGATGTCCGGCGCGGTGTCCCCGTTGCGGCACTTCAGCACCGGCGCCAGACGTTTTCTCGCGGCCGCGATGGTTTTATGAAAGGCCTCGCCCGTCAGGCCGAAGTCGACAATCGTCGTGAACTCCCGCAGCGCCAGGTCCACCTCCTGCAATCGCAGCGAGTCCGCGTGCAGCAGGTCGCGAAGGTGCAGCAGCGTGTCGACGTCCAGCCAGAGTTGGTAGATGTCCTCGTTCCAGCAGCCATAGGAGATCGGCCCGATGGTCTTCTGGGTCGCAGGGGTTTCGGCCAGGGGCGCCCGGCCGTGCGGGATCGGACCTTTCCAGCAGGCGATTTCGCCGTGTCCGGCGTAGCCTTCGATCAGGACGCGGAACTTTTCGCCGGGCTTGCCCTTGTGCGACAGCGTGACGTGCCGCCGCCCGTGGTCGGTCGCGCCCGCCACCAGGCCGTTCACGAACACGATGCCCTCGTACGTCGGGTCGCACTCCAGCGTGAACCGTCGCCCGGCCGCCGACGGGGGCGTCGTGACGTCGAACCGAAACCACCCGTACTCCCACTTGGCCCCCCAGGCCGTCCCGACCGGCATGGGCGTGAATTTGCCCTTGGCCGCCCGCTCGACCGGCAGGTGCTCCATGGTCATGAGCCCCTGAACCGCCACCTGCCCCAGCGGGGCGAACCACTGCGTTTTCAACTCCGCCCGCCACTGCTCGATCCGCATCTTCCAATCGTTGGTCAGCATACAAGTCAATCCTTAATAAGAGGGACGTCCGGGCCGTCCACCGTAACGGTGCGCGTTATTGAACCAACCCCATCGAGTTTTGGCTAGTGAATAATGAAAAGGTTCGTGTTACACTGTCGCCGTCGTTGGGTCATTTTTGCCGCGGCAAAACCGCAGAAAAAAGGAAGCGTTATGAAAAAAGTACGGTTTGGTGTGGTGGGTGCTGGGTTTATGGGGACCGGTCATTGCATGCAGATCACGGAGGCGAAGGACCGGACGTTTGAGTTGACGGCCGTGTGCGACGTCGTGACCGAAAAGGCGGAGAAAGCGGCGGCCCAATACGGCGTGGCGGCGTTTACCGACGCGGTGACGATGTTCGACTCGGGGCTGGTCGATGCCGTGATCATCGCCACGCCGCACTACTGGCACGCGCCGCAGACGATCGCCGCGGCCCAGCGCGGGCTGCACGTGCTGTGCGAAAAACCCATCTCCGTCACCGTCGGCGACGCGCAGGAAATGGTCCGCCAGTGCAACAAACACAAGGTGGCGTTGGGCGTGATGTTCATGCAGCGCACCCGCGAAAGCATGATGCTGATGCGGAAGGTGATCGCGGCAGGGAAACTCGGCGAGATTTTCCGCGTGCAGATGGTCGCCAGCAGCTGGATTCGCAGCCAGCATTATTACAACTCCGGCCAATGGCGCGGAACGTGGGACGGCGAGGGCGGCGGGATCGTGATGAACCAGGCGCCGCACTCGCTGGACTTGTTCCAGTGGGTCTCCGGCCTGATGCCGAAAAGCATCGCCGCGTCGTGCCAGACGCGGTGGCATAACATCGAGGTCGAAAACACCGTCAACGCCGTCTGCGATTACGGTCAGGGGCGCACGGGCTATTTGTACCTCACGACGGCCGAGGCGCCGGGTATGGACCAGTTCGTGGTGGCCGGGACGAAGGGCACGCTCATCGCCGAGGGCGACAAGGTGCGGTTCGGGCGGCTGGAGAAACCGCTGCTGGATTCGCTGATGAAGGAGAAGACGATCTGGTTGAACCCCGTGACGCACTGGGAGGAGTTCGCCGTGCCCGCCAATCCGCTCAGCGGCCAGCACATTAACGTGACGCGGGCGTTTGCCAAACACATCCTCAAAGGCACGCCGATGGTGTGCAGCGGCGAGGAGGCGGTGAACGAACTGCAATTGGCCAACGCGATTTACGTCAGCGGTTTCGGAAAGGGCGAGTCGGTCGCGCTGCCGGTCGACCCGGCCGCCATCGAAAAAACCGTCTCCCGCCTGGAAAAATCCCGCAGCACCGGCAAAGGCGGGAACCTCCGCAAAGCGAGCAAGAAGATGCTGGCGAAGCTGGTGTGAGAGGGAACGTTTTTTTCACCACAGACACACAGAGGACCACAGACACAGAGAGGGACACAAGGATTCGATCCTTGTGTCCCTCTCTGTGTCTTGTGGTTCTCTGTGTCTTGTGGTAAAAAAACATGGTCCATTTCAAGGAGACTCGCGATGAAACGTTCGATGATTGTTTTGATCTTGGTCGCGATGGTCGCGTGCACATCGTCACTCTCCGCTCAGACACCGGCCGTGTCCATCGTCTCCCCCAAGGCCGGCGAGGTCTCCGGGCCGGTGGCGATGGAGGCGAAGCTCGACGGTCCGCTGCCCGAGGGCGGCGGGGTGCAGTTTTTGCTGGACGGGGCGCCGCTGTGCGGACCGATCCTCCAGCCGCCGTTTACGCTGGATTGGCACACCGCCCACGTGTGGGGCTTCGACGCGGCCTTGACGGCCGTCGTTCTGGACGGCCAGGGCAAAATCGTCGCCAAAAGCGCCCCGGTCGGCCTGCACTACGACATGGGATTTGGCGGACGAATCACCGTGGAGGGCCTGGATACGACCAGGCCGGTCGGGGGAACCGTCACGATGAAAATTCGGACCGAAATCGACCGCAGCCCGGTCACCAGCGCTCCGCCCGACCGCGGCGTCGAAGCCATTCTCGTCTTCATCGACGGCGTGCAGCAGGCGCTGGAATTCCGCGACAGCATCGAACTGAAGATCGACACCACGCGCCTGCCCAACGGCCCGCACGAACTGTTCGCCTGGGCCGTCCTCCGCCGCTCGTCCGGGAACGCGCCGCAATTCTGCACCATGATCCGCCGCACGTTCGTCACGGAAAACAAACCGCTTCTGGAACGTGTCGTGCCCCGATTCAACCGCGTCTACCTCGCGCCCGGCGAGAGCATCGACCTGAGCCCGGCCTTGGCCGACATCACGGCCCCGGCGAGCGTCAAGATTCCCTTCCCAGGCCCGGTCGCCGACACCGGAGTCGCCACCGTCGATGAAATGGGCGTCGTCACCGCCGTCGCGCCGGGGGTCACGACCGTCACCATCAAGGGGCCGTTCACGGACGGCTCGAACGAGAAAAAAATCCTGCTCATCGTGGACACGCCGCACGGGTTCCCGCACTTCGGGAAGGACGGCTCGATGCTGACCGAGTACGACCCGAAAAACTCGCTCTGGGTGCGTGCGATGTTCGGCCTGGGCGGCCGCGAACTGGACAGCGTGGAGGGCCTGCCCGCCGCCGTCAAGGCATCGGGCATCAACGTGCTTACCGAGGGGTTTTACACCAATCCCGTCCACAGCGGAAACACGACGGACTTTGACGCGTGGCACAAAAGCTGGACGAAAAACTGGGAGCGGACCGTCGCCTGGAGCCAGAAGTACGACATGCCCATGCTGCTGACCGGCGACGACGTTGCCCGCACCACGCCGGAACTCGACAGCAGCGTCAACATGGCGTTTGGCCCCAAGGCCGTCCGAACGGCCTTCGAAGCCGCCACGGCGTCCAAACGCGTTGTCGCCATCGAGATGATCGACGAGGTGAGTTTCTGCTGGGGCGACACGCCCACACCCACCGACGGCCGATGGAAAGAACGCGAGCCGTCCATTGCCGACGACGCGTTCATGAAACTGATGGAGACGATCCATTCCGTCAAGGGCCACCCCGGAATCACCTGGCCGATCGGCGGAATCAGCAGTCACCAGGCCTCCACCGCCTGGATGGGCGACAAACGCTTCAGCGACTACGCGACGATCTACTGGGACTTCCATGCCTGGCGGCGGGCCTATCCCGACGGCCCGAGCTTCCCGCAGTACGTGGACGCCTTCAAAAAGTGCGTGGACGAACGCCTCTACGGCCTCCAGCGCGACAAACCCATGCTCCTGCTGGCCAGCGGAAACGGGCCGTTTTACATCAAGCAGGCCGACGAGGGTTCGCAGTTCATCGTCGGACGCGACCGGGCCCACGGCGAACCGAGCATCCCCATCACGCCGCAGACCGCCACCGTGCTGATGTACGCTCCCGCCGTCGGAATGGCGGGCGTGCGGATGTACAATTTCGACACCCAGATGTGGAAACGGCAGCGCACCGAAGCCAAGGCCGGCAAAACGCACTTGCAGACCGGCGCCGAACCTTTCGAGATCGGCACCGACCGTTGGGCCGCCCTGTCGGCTGCGTTTGGGCTGATCGAGCGGCTGGAACCATACATGCTTCAGCCGCTCACGCACGCGCCGTATCTGGGCGAGTCCATTTTCACCGGCGCGCGAAAGGGCAAGGACGGCGACATGGTGATCGCCATCAATTTCGTTCAAGGCGAACGGACGATTCCGTATCTGCCGCTGCCGGGCGAGGTTGAGCGGCGGCAACGAGTAGGTGAAGAGCTCGCAACGGAGGCGGCGCCATTCCCGTCCGCCAGTCAGGTTGTGTATCGCGTGCGAGGAATGGCCTTGCGGGCCGAGCCATACTACGGCGGGCCGCTCACGCTCGGGCCCGGCGAAGCCGTGGTCCGCGTCGCGCCGAAAAAAGACGGCAAACCCGTGTCCGCCGCCGGCGTGACGTGCGCGTTCGCCGCCCCGCTTCCGGATGCCCACGTCCGCGGCAAGCTGACCGTGATCGTGGAGAGCAACGCCGACCGCGGCGACGACGCGGTGGAAATTTTCGTCGACCGCGTCGCCCTGCCCGGCGTGAAAAAAACCGCCCGCGGCTACGAGGCGACGTGGGACGCCACCCAGGCCAAACCCAACGTCTGGCACGCCCTCCACGCCGTCGCCACCGACGCCAGCGGCAACAAATCCGAAGCCCGAACGGCCGTGTTCGTTCGGGAGTGACCGGGATGTAATTTTTCCGCGAATTTCGGCACTGTAGCAACGTTACAGGTGTTTTCATTTTCGCGAAAGGCGAGAGAATTGAAAGACCCTGTTTTTCGTTGTCGCCCCATTGCTGCATACGGGCGTTTCGTATACACTAACGCTCTTTCTCGCCGGCGGGTTTCCGTTACGGCGTACAAACAATCGAACAAGGCAGGATAATGTGATGATCGAGACATTCCGTCCAGAGGTGTTACACCGCACGCACAGTTGCGGACAGTTGCGGGCCGGCGACGTCGGGTCGACCGTCCGGCTGTGCGGGTGGGTTCGCAGTTATCGCGATCACGGCGGGGTCGTGTTTATCGACCTTCGCGACCGCGACGGTATTACGCAGGTCGTGTTCGACCTGCCCAGTTGCGACGGCGGCGATGCGGCCGGGCAGTCCGCAGCCGCGGCCCAGAAGATGTACGAACTGGCCCGCGGGCTTCGCAACGAGTGGGTGATCGCCATTCACGGCAAGGTGCGTCCGCGAGGCGAAGGCCGAGTCAACCCCAAACTGCCCACCGGCGAGGTGGAGGTCATCGCCGACTCGCTGGCCGTGCTGAACCGGTCCGAGACCGTACCGTTCGAACCCGACGGGTTCGCCAACGTCTCCGAGGAAATGCGGCTGCGCTATCGCTACATCGACCTCCGCCGCCCCGAGATGACGGCCGCCCTGCGGTTGCGGGCCCGAATCGCCAAGGCCATGCACGACGTGCTCGACGGCGAGGGGTTCGTCGAGGTCGAAACGCCCAACCTCACCAAGAGCACGCCCGAGGGGGCGCGCGACTTCCTCGTGCCCTGCCGACTCCAGCAGGGCTCGTTCTACGCCCTGCCGCAAAGCCCGCAGCTTTTCAAACAAATTTTGATGATCAGCGGCCTGGACAAGTATTACCAGATCGCCCGCTGTTTCCGCGACGAAGACCTGCGCGCCGACCGCCAGCCGGAATTCACGCAACTCGACCTCGAAATGAGTTTCGTGAACGAACCCGACGTGATGGCCGTCACCGAACAGGTGATGCGCGAGGTGTGCAAGGTCAGCGGAAAACCGTTCCCCGAACAGGTTCCCGTGATTTTGTATAAAGACGCGATGGAGCGGTACGGTATCGACAGGCCGGACATGCGGTTCGAGCTGTTCCTGCACGACGTGTCCGCCGCGGTGGCGGCCAGCGAATTCAAGGTGTTCAAGGACGCCGTGTCGCAGGGCGGTCTGGTGAAGGGGTTGTGCGTTCCCGGCGGGGCGAAGTTCACCCGCAAGGAGATCGACCTGTACACCGCCTACGCGGGCGAGTTCGGCGCCAAGGGGTTGGCCTGGTGCAAACTGGAGGCCGGGCAATTCACCGGCGGCGTGGCCAAGTTCTTCCCGCCCGACATGCAGACGGCGTTGCGGCAACTGTTCAACGCGGCCGACGGCGATCTGCTGTTCTTCGTCGCCGACAAACCGGCCACCACCAACAAGGCCCTGGCCGCCCTGCGAAGCCGCCTGGGCAAAGACCTGGCCCTGTATCGCGAAGGCGACATGCGCTGGTGCTGGGTGACGGAGTTTCCGCTGGTGGAATGGAACCCCGACGAACGCCGCTGGGACGCGATGCACCACCCGTTCACCAGCCCGCTGCCGGAAGACCTGGACAAACTCGACAGTGACCCCGGCAGCGTCCGGGCCCGCGCGTACGATCTGGTGTGTAACGGCACGGAGATGGGCGGCGGGTCGATCCGTATTCACCAGCCCGACGTGCAGTCTCGCGTGTTCAGCCTGCTGGGCATTTCGCCCGAGTCGGCGGCCGCGAGGTTCGGGTTCTTCCTGAACGCCCTGAAGTACGGCGCCCCGCCGCACGGCGGATTGGCGTTGGGCCTGGACCGCGTGGTGATGATCATGGCCGGCGGCCAAAGCCTCCGCGACGTGATCGCGTTTCCGAAAACCCAGCGCGGAACCTGCCCCCTGACCGACGGCCCGTCGGAGGTCGAGCCCAAACAACTCGACGAACTCCACATCCGTGTGGTCCAACCGCCGCCGGCGGTGAAGTAGTCCTCAGTCTTCGGTCCTCAGCCCTCAGGCGCGACAAGCCACGGCGAAAAACGTTTCGCCATGGCTTGCCGTTTTGCGATGCAGGGTGTTCCTTTTTACCGCGAATTACGCGAATGATTCTGAAAAATTCGCGTAATTCGCGGCAAAAAAAGTACACGTCACACCGATCGTTTGTGGTTTGGAATTTTCCGCGTTGGAATTTGTTTCGAATTTCGAGTTTCGGATTTCGGATTTGAAAGCAGCCTGCCCACGAGCCTACGATATCGCGACGGGCAGTTGGGAATCACACAAAACGAGGGACACGCGATGGACATTTTCGAAGCCATTCGGGCCGATCACGGGCGGTGCCGCGGACTCATGGAACAAATGGAAAACGCCTCGCCGCGGGGCAAAACGCGCGAGCGGCTGTTGACGAAACTCACCGACGAACTCACGCTCCACGCCGAGGCGGAGGAGGCGGTGTTCTACCCCGTCGTGCTCGACGAAAAAGACACCCGCGACGCGGCCTTGGAGGCCATCGAGGAACACCGCGTCATCACGATGATCTTACAGGACCTCGAGGCGACCGCCACCGACGACGAACGCTGGCAGGCCAAACTCACCGTCCTCCGCGAACTGTTCGAACACCACGCCGAAGAGGAAGAAGAAGAAATCTTCGACGAGGCCCAGGACCTCCTCGACGACGACCAAGCCGACGAGATGGGCAAAGAATTCCAGCAGGCCAAAGAAAAAGAAACCCCAAGAAAAGGCGGCGGTTCCAAACGTGCCGAAGACGTGGACGCCGACGAAGACGACGAACCCGACGCAGGCCCCGAGGAGGAGGAAGACTACGAGGAAGAGGAATTCGAAGAAGACGACGGCGACGCGGAGGACGAGGAAGAATAACGGCAAACCGTTTTCACCGGCTTGCCTCTTTGCGCTGTAGGACGTTCCTGTCGGCCTCGAATTACGCGAATTTCGAGACGGTTATTTCTTGTCCATTTCCTCTTCGATGCTCCGCAAAAGTTTTCGGGTTTCGCGGGTGTCGTGGTGATCCTTTCCGAGGATTTCTTCCTGCCGCTTCAGCAGGGCCCGGCACTCGGCGGCCGCTTCGGCATATTTGTCCTGAAAATACAACGTAATGACCAGATTGCCGTGAGTGCCAAGCGTTTCGTCATGCGTGGCCCCCAGAACCTCCTGCCGCAGTTTCAGCACGGCACGCTCCTCGGCTTCGGCTTGGGCGTATTTTTTCTGCCCCCCCAGCGCGACGGCCAGGCCGTGGCGGCTGGTCAGCGTGTCCGGGTGCCGGGCGCCCAGAGTCTCCTCCTGTAGTTTGATGAGGATTCGATACTCCGTTTCCGCTTTGGCGTCTTTGCCATAGGCGTCCAGCAGGAAGACCAGATCGTCGCGGACGGCCAACGTGTCGGGATGCGTGGGGCCCAGAACCTCCTCCCGCAGTGTCAGCACGGCCCGGTACTCGGTTTCGGCTTTGGCGCTTTGGCCGAATATCGTATGAGCCCACTGGTGGCGGGTGGCGAGCGTGTCGGGGTGTTTGGCGCCCAGAACTTCCGTCCGCAGTTTCCGCACGGCCCGATACTCCGCTTCGGCCTCGGCATGTTTGTTCACGCCATCCAGCGCACGGGCCAGATTATGCCGGCTGGTCAGCGTGTCGGGATGTTTGGCCCCCAATTTTTCTTCCTGCTGCTTGACCACCTTGCGAAGATGTTTTTCCGCTTTGCGAAAGAGCGTTTCCGCTTCGTCGAGGTCCCCCTCGGCCAGGGCGGCGTCGGCACGTTCCAGAAAAGAAGCGGAATCGGACGGGGCGGATTTCATTGAATACCTCCATTTTCTCTCAACATCCACTGCGCCACGGTCTGGGCGGCGTTGGGTTTGGCGACGCGGGCGGCGGCTTGTTGCATGCGGTGCAACGTGGGTTCGTCGCGGAGGATGGGGAGCAGATGTTCGCGTAAACTGGCGGCGTTGGTGGCGGGGTTTTTGGTGTCGGTGAGGACGACGGCGGCGTTGGCGTGTTCTAACTCGGCGGCATTGAGTTTTTGTTGGTGGTCTTTGTGGTGCGGGTAGGGCATGATGACGGCCGCCTTTCCGGCGACGGCAATTTCGGCCACGGTGGCGGCGCCGCCGCGGCTGAGGACGACGTCGGCGGCGGCGTAGGCGAGGTCCATGCGGTCGCAGTAGGGTAGCGTGGTCGCGTGCAGTCCGGCGGAGCGGAGGCGGGTTTCGATGGTCTTCGCCGACGGCAGGCCGCTGATGTGCAGCACCTGCCACCGGTCGGCCAGCGGGGCCAAATCGTCGGCGAGTTGCCCCAGGGCTTGGCTGACGGACTCGGCCGACAGGCTGCCACCGAAGACCAGCAGGGTCCGCCGTTGCGGGTGCAGGCCGAACGTGCGGACGGCGGTGTCGCGCGCCGCGGCCGTCGCCGCGGCGGATGGCGTGGCGGCGGTGTCGCAAAACGTCGCGGCGAAGGCGGGGCGGATCGGGCAGCCGACGCATTGCACCTTGTGGCGGTGGCGGGCGGCGAACGTGTCGGCCGTGCGTTCGAACTGCGTGAAGATCACCTGGGCGTGTCGGGCGAGCAGTTGGTTGGCCTTGCCGGGAACGGCATCGGGGTTCAAAAACGCCCGCCGAATGCCACCCCGGGCGGCCTGCACCATGACCGGGCCGGCGGCGAACCCGCCCAGACCGAGCACGGCGGCCGGTTTCAGGTCGGCGATCAGCCGTTTGGCCAGCGAGCGGCTGCGGAGGTAACTGGTCACGAAAGGCCAAATCGTGCCGGGCGACCGCAGCCGCGGCAACGGTCGAATCGGCTGCGGCACCATGACGTACGGCCGCGGTTCGAGAATTTTGCGGTCAATCTCGCGCGACGAACACGCGAAGACGATGGCGGCCGTCGGTTCCGCGGCAAGCAGTTCTTGTGCTACGGCAAGCCCCGGATATAAATGACCACCGGTGCCACCACCGGCGAAGATGTAAACGCTCATAGTAAGACTGCACTTTCGCGATGGTTCTGCCTGTTTGCGTTGTCGAACGTTCCGGTCAACAAACGCTACACCATACGTCTTCGCGAAGACCGAGCCATATTTGCAATGTGCCTACTCCGCTGGTTCCGCCGGTTTTGCCGCGATCATGGCGGCGGGGCTTTCGGATTGTAATGGGGTTTCGTCGGTCCGGCTGCGCGACGTCACCGAGACGATCATCGCCACCGCGGCGGCCAGGATTAACATGCTCGTGCCGCCGGCGGAGACAAACGGCAAGCCGATGCCCTTGGGCGGCACATACGCGGCCAGGTTCACGGCGATGTGCAACAAACTCTGCATCGCCACCACAAACCCCACACCGCCCGCCAACGCCAAACCGAAACGGTCCGGCGCCCGCACGGCCGCACGGCGGACCTGGAACATCCACACCGCCAGCAACAGCAGCAGCAACGCCCCTCCGACCAGTCCCAACTCCTCGCACCACACGGAGAAAATGTAATCCGTGGACCGCTCCGGCAAATACCCCTGCTTGATGGTGCCTTCGCCCAGCCCTTTGCCCCACCATCCGCCGCTGAGAATCGCGACCAGCCCCCACTTGGTGTGGTAGGTTCCCCAGGGGTCCATCATGGCTTCGAACCGCGACCAGCGGTACGGAACGTTCACCACCAGCAGCCAGAACGCCCCCGCCGACGCCGGAATGAACACCCCGAGGTAGTACCACGGCACACCGGCGAGGATCATCGTGACGGCCGCGGACAGTCCGACCACGGCCGCGGTTCCGAAATCCTGCGTGATGATCACGCCCACGCACGCGCCCGTGACCAGGGCGGCCGCCACGAACGTCCACAGGCGGCGGGGTTGGGTGTTCGGATGCGTCAACCACGCGGCCAGGAAAACGACCAGCGCGATTTTGATGAACTCCGACGGTTGAACGGACAACTCCACGCCGCCGGCGGGCACGCGAAGCCAACGGGCGTAGTCGCCGACCTTGTGCCCCACGCCCGGAATGAGCACCAGCACGCCCAGTCCGACGGCGGCCAGCAGCAGCACCAGCGCGGGGACGCCGGAAACCACGCCCACCAGCGGAAGACGGCGCGTTCTCGCCAGCCAATGATAGTCCATCCGCCAGAACGTCATCAGCACCACCGCCGACGCCACCGCGAACACGATGTGGCGATGACTCACCCGCGACCACCAGTGCTCCACCTCGACGACCCTCAGGCTGCTGACCGCCGACGGAACCATCACCACGCCAATCGCCAGCAACGCCAGCGTCAACACCAGCACACTGGTGCCGGTGGCGTTCTGCGACAAGGGCAAACGAGGTTGTGATGGCGTCCGTGCCATGTCAGTTACGAAACTCCATCCGCATCACCGCCAGCGCCAGCACGGCCAGCAGGATTCCGATGATCCAGAACCGCGTGACGACCTTGGTTTCCGCCCATCCGCCCAGGTGAAAATGATGATGCAGCGGCGCGCAGCGGAACACCCGCCGGGCGTGCATGGGACCTTTGCTCCGCTTGGTGATCTTGAACACGCTCACCTGCAACATGACGCTGAAGGCCTCGGCCACGAACACGCCGCCGGCGATGAACAGCACGACTTCCTGCCGACAGACGATCGCGACGTACCCCAGCAGCCCGCCGAGCGTCAGGCTGCCCGTGTCGCCCATGAACACCTGCGCCGGATGCGCGTTGTACCACAAAAACCCCATGCACGCGCCGATCATGGCCGCACATACAATCGCCATCTCCTGCGCGCCGTACACCAGCGGCAATCCCAACGCCGTGGACCACTCCCGAACGCCCGCCACCCAGGCCACCAGGACGAACACCGCGGCCACGATCGTCACGCACCCGGTCGCCAGACCGTCCATCCCGTCGGTGAGATTCACCGCGTTGGACGAACCCACCATCACGAACGTCGAAATCACCACGTAGAAAAACAGCGTCAACACGATCGGGGCCGTCAGAAACGGCAGGAAAAAATAGCGCGAAGGCTGCAACGACCCCACGCCCGCCTGGCTGCCGTAATGGTACAAATACACCGACAGCAGCACGCCCAAACCGATCTGGAACAGCATTTTCTCCCAACCGCTCAACCCGTCGCGGGCGCCCTTGCCCGCCTGACGACGCAGTTTCAACCAGTCGTCCACACCGCCCAGCACGCCCAACCAGACGGCCGCCAACAGCGCCCCGCCCACGTACAAATTTCGCAAATGGGCGAAACACAGCACCGACAGCACAATCGCGATCACGATCAACGCCCCCCCCATCGTCGGCGTGTTGGACTTGTGCTTGGTGAGCTGGTTCAGGTCCACGTTGTTAAACTCAGGCCGGTCGCCGACCTTCTTGCGGATCAAAAACCGGATCAGGCTCGGCGCGAGCATCATCACCACGGCGAAACTCATAAACGCCGCCGCGCCCATCCGAAGCGTCAACAACCCGCCCGGCCTGACGTCGACCATGAAGATGTTCAACAACCAGAAAATCATCGTGAATCCGTGAACTCGTTGATTCGTGAACTCGTTGATTCGTGAAACTTCCGCTGAATCGGTTCGATCAGCCGCTCCATCGCCATGCCGCGCGAACCCTTCATCAAAATCACGTCGCCCGATCGCAGCAGCGCGGGCAGATCGGCGATAGCGGTTTCGACCGAATCGAACGTCGCCGTCGCCAGCCGCTCGCTCGCCGCCGCTTGCGCGGCGGCCTCGGTCGCGCCGTGCGCGATATATCGTCCTAACGGGCCGATTCCGATGAGGAAATCCACGCGGCGGGCGGCGATTTCCCGCCCGACACGCTCGTGCAGCGACACGGCCGCCACGCCAAGCTCACGCATGTCGCCGACGACCATCACGCGTCGGCCGCCCGGCTGGTCGGCGAGCACGTCCGCCGCGGCCGCCATGCTCGCGGGGTTGGCGTTGTACGCGTCGTTAATCAACCGCACGCCGCCGGCCCGCACGATCTCCAGCCGCATCTCCACACCGGCGAAATCCGCCAACGCCGCGGCCGCGTCCGCCGCATCCACGCCCAAACACGCCGCCGACACCATCGCCGACACCGCGTTGCTCGCGTTATGCCGTCCCGGCAGCGGCAACTCCACCGCCACGTCACGTGGCGCGGGCGTCTCTCGTGGCGCGGGCGTCTCTCGTGACGCGGGCGTCCCGCCCGCGCTGTGCGTTCCACTGGCCTGGTCGCCATGGGACGTCAAACCATCTTCGCCAGACGCGGGCAGGATGCCCGCAGGACACGAGGGCGGGACGCCCTCGACACGCGCGGGCAAGATGCCCGCGAGACACGCGGGCGGGACGCCCGCGCCACGGCCCACGCGAACGACAAACCGCACACCGCCCGCCTCGCCGCAAACCTCCACCAGCCGCCAGTCGGCGCGATCCGACAGGCCGAACCACGTCACCGTCACACCGTCCGCCACCGCCGCGAGGGTTTCCCGACGCAACGGCTCGCTGTCCGCCCACACCACCGCCACGCCGCCAGGCCGCACGAACCGCAGCAGCGACGCCTTCTCCTTCGCCACCAACTCTAGGCTGCCGAGTTTCTCCAAATGCGTCTCCCCCACCGACACAATCACCGCCACGTCAGGCCGGCAAATCGCGCCCAACGCCGCAATCTCGCCGGGGGCGTTCGACCCAACCTCGCACACCACGTACGCATCGTCCTCGCCGACCCCCAGCAGCGTCAGCGGCACGCCGATGGCGTTATTAAAACTCTTCGGACTGCACGTGCCACGCAAACGTGGCGCGGGCGTCTCTCGTGGCGCGGGCGTCCCGCCCGCGTTGTGCGTTCCACCGGCCTGGTCGCCATGGGACGTCAAACCGTCTTCGCCAGACGCGGGCAGGATGCCCGCGGGACGCGAGGGCGGGACGCCCTCGACACACGCGGGCGAGACGCCCGCGCCACGGCTCAAAATATGATGCAGCATCCGCTTGGTCGTCGTTTTGCCATTGGACCCCGTGACGGCGATCACGCACGCCGACACCGCGTCGCGGTGCCACCGCCCCAGCCGACCCAACGCCGCCACCGTGTCCTCCACACCGATCAACCGCTCGCCAAACCGCTCCATCACCGCCGCCGGCAAGGGTGTATGAACGTCCACCATGGCCCCGCCCGCACCGGCGGCCAGCGCCGACTCCAGAAAATCGTGCCCGTCAAACCGCTCGCCCTTGATCGCCACAAACAACGGCCCGCCCGGCCCCACCGCCCGACTGTCGATCTCGACGGCCTCGACACTCACCGCCGCCAGCGAACGCGCACCGCCGGCGCCAGACCACCAGAACGATTGGCCATCCACCACCCGCCGAATTTCCTCTAGCGACGTCCGCTTCATAACACTACATCCTGCCGCACTGGCGGCGTTGCATGGGCGAGACGCCCATGCGACTCACGGGCGAGACGCCCGTGCTACAACTTCCGCCACCACCTCGGCGTCGTCGAAGTGATGCTTCGTTTGGCCGACGATTTGATACGTCTCGTGGCCCTTGCCCGCCAGCAGGACCAAGTCGCCGGGGCGGGCTTGTTCGAGCGCCAGCGCGATCGCCCGGCGGCGGTCGGGTTCGACCTGCGCCCTCGCCAGGCCGGCCGGCGTGAAACCGGCGAGAATCTCGTCGATGATCGCCCGCGGGTCCTCCGTCCGCGGATTGTCGCTGGTGACAATCACCGCGTCGGCGAGTTCCTCCGCCACGCGGGCCATCCGAGGCCGCTTGAACCGGTCGCGGTCCCCGCCGCATCCGAACAGCACGATCACCCGCCCCCGCGTCACCGGCCTGACCGCTTCCAGCACATTCCGCAACGCGTCGTCGGTGTGGGCGTAATCCACGTACACCGTAAACGGCGCCGCCACGGCTACGCGGTCCAGCCGCCCCGGCACGCGAACGCCCGCCGTCAGCACAGCCGCGATCACGTCCCACGACACGCCCAACCCAAAACAAAGCCCCGCCGCCGCCAGACAATTCCGCACGTTGTGCTTGCCGATCAACGGGCTGAAAATCACCATCTCCCGTGGCGCGGGCGTCTCTCGTGTCGCGGGCGTCTCGCCCGCGTTGTGCGCTCCATGGGACTGGTCCGTGAAAGACGAAAAGCCTTTTTGAGCGGCTGACGGCGAGGGCGGGACGCCCTCGCGACACGCGGGCGAGACGCCCGCGTCACGTCCCGCGCCACAGCGCATCACGAATTCCGTGCCGCAGTCACTGACGGTGCGAATCTCCGCGCCGAGCGCCGGCCGGCCCTCCAGACCGTAACGCAACACGCGGGCCCGCGTCGCCGCGACCATCGCCTCGCAGGCCGGATCGTCCGCGTTCACCACCGCCGTCGCGGTGGCCGGCAATGCCTCAAACAACATCCGCTTGGCGGCGAGGTAGTTCTCCATCGTCCCGTGATAGTCCAGATGCTCGCCCGTCAGATTCGTAAACGCCGCGGCCGCGTAGGGCACACCGGCGACTCTGCCCTGGTGCAGCGCGTGCGACGAGACCTCCATCACCAGGTGCGTTCGACCGGCCCGAACCATGTCGGACATCATCGCGGCCAGGTCCACCGCTCCGGGCGTGGTGTTGTTGGCCTCCAGACTGGCGGCGCCGGTGTCGTAGGAAATCGTTCCCAGCAGCGCCGGCCGATGACCGGCCGCTTCCAGAATCGCCCGCGTCAGGAGCGTGACGGTGGTTTTTCCCTTGGTTCCCGTCACGCCGACGTTGACCAACTTCCTCGCCGGCCAACCGTGAAACGCCTGCGCCAGCGGCCCGACCGCGCGGGCCGCATCGGCCACCACGGCGTACGGCACGCCTGCCGGCACGGCGGCGGAATCCTCACAAACCATCGCCGCCGCCCCGCCCGCCACCGCCTGCGCGATGAACGCGTGTCCGTCCGCCCGCGGGCCTCGAACCGCCACAAAACACGCCCCCGCCGCGCAGCGTCGCGAGTCGCTCACCAGCGACGTCACCGGCCCGTCGCCGCTCCGAGCGATCACGCCCACACCCGACAACGTTAACAGTTCCGACAACTGCATAACGCTCCATCGCAGCGACAAGTGACAAGCGACAAGTGACTAGAGAAGGAAAACCTTGTCTTTCAAAACGTTCACACGGCATGAAAACGCGAACGAAAACAGGCGTTGCCTACTCGTGCCGCTTGTCGCTAGTCGCTGGTCACTACGCCTGACTGTATCAAAACCAGCCCGGCGGACAAAATCCGCCCCCTGGCCGGGGAATCTTCGAGGCTCGGGAACAACGCCACACCAAGTGACGCCAAGAGCCCGAGCCTACGCTGGGAATATTGTGCAGACCCGTGACAAGCGACCAGCGACAAGTGACAAGAGAAGGAAATTCCTGCTGTATTCGTTGTTCTCGCACAACACAATCGTTCTGAAAGGCAGACCTTTCCTTCTCCTGTCACTTGTCACTTGTCGCTGCCGCAAATCAATCGCGATTTCTCGCCACGCCGCGCCGTACGATCGGTTCGGTCCGGTCCGGGGCGACATTCAGGTACGAGAGCGTTTTTTCCATCACGTCCTTGAACACAGGCCCGGCCACCGTTCCGCCGTAATAACCGCCCGTCCGCGGATGATGCACCGAAATCAGGCACACCACGCGAGGTTCCTTCGCCGGAGCTCCGCCAATGAACGATCCCGTGTACACGCCGCTGGCCAACTGGCCGCCGCGGGCCACCTGCGCCGTGCCCGTCTTTCCGAAACTCGTCCAACGGTCCATCTGCGTCGTCGCATGGCCGGTTCCGTACTCCTTCTCCACCACGCCCGCCATCACGTCCAGCACACTGCGGCTGGTCTGCGGAGAAATCACCCGGCGAATCACCTTCCGATCGCTCCGCCACGTCAGGCCGCCATCCGGCCCCACAATGCAATCCACCAGCCGGGGCTCCAGCAACTCCCCGCCGTTGACCAGCGCACAGTACGCGTTGGTCAATTGCAACGACGTCACGGCGATCTCCTGTCCGAACGGCACTCGCGGCAGCGAAAAACCGTCCCAGTCGCTCAACCGCCGCACGATGCCCGCCGACTGGCCCGGCCAGGTGTTGCCATCGGGCAACTGGATCGGCACGCGGCTGCCGAATCCGAACCGTTTCACCACCTCGTGCACGCGGCGTTTGCCCATTTGCAGGCCCAGTTTCGACATGCCGATGTTGCTCGAGCGAACGATCACGTCCGCCATCGTCAGCACACCGTACGCGTTTCCGTGGTCGCCGACCTTTCCGCCGTTGGGCGGAAAGAAAATGCCCCCGCCGCAGTCGATCGTCGTGTTCCACGAAATCAGCCCCGCGTCCACGAACGCAGCCGCGATGATCGGCTTGAACGCGCTGCCAGGTTCGTACGGACTGACCAGGCAGCGGTTCTGCCGCCGCTCGGGGTTGTCCACCTCGTTGAAGGTGTTGGGGTCGAACCCCGGCGTGCCGTACATCGCGAGGATTCTGCCGCTGTGGGGTTCCATGATCACGCCCGCGACCCAGGCGGCCTTGTGCTTGTCCTTCGCGCGGTCGGCGGCCTGTTCGAGAATGTCCTGGATCACCGGGTCGATGGTCAAATAGACGCTCGATCCGTCGACGGGCGGCACGTCCCGCAGGGCCGCGAGCTGCCGCCGCCCCGAGTCGCCGAGGTTCTCGCGAAGGCCCGGTTTGGGCGCGATGTACGGATGCAGCACCGCCTCCAGCCCCTCGCCGGGCGCGCCGTTTTTGAGTTGATACCCGAGCGTCGCCGCGGCCAGGGAACCGTTGGGATAATCGCGAGTCCACTCCCACTCGACGATGATCCCCCGCAGGCCGTTCTTTCGAAGGTCCTTGAGGGCCTCGACCTCCTCCTCGTCCAGGTCCCGTTTCATCAAGACGAATTTCGTCCCGCGCCGCTCCACGAACGCCTGCCGGACCCGCTCGACCTCGACGCCCAGAATGGCGGCCACCTGTTGACTGGCCTCGTCAAGCCGGTCGGCGGGAATCTCCCGCGACAGGTTCAGATTGCCGATGGCTTCGAGTTGTTCGTCCGTGACGTCGGGTTTGATCCAGCGGTAGGTCGTGTCGCGTTTGTCGAGGATTTTGTACTGGATGTCGAGGGCGTTGAGATGGAGCGCCTCGGCCAGCGCGACGGCCGCCCGCGGGAGTTTTTCGTTGTCCAGCAGGCTGGGGTCGATGTAGCAGGCCGGCGAGAGTTTGCTCGTGGCGGCGACAAACTCGCGGTTCTGCCCCCGGAAAAACACATCGCCAGGCCGGCCGGGAATCGGAAAACTGATCCGCTCCCGATGCAGCGCCGTCTCCCGCGCATACGAGGCCGAGTGAACGATCATGTCCGCGTGCTGACCGATCAGGCCCAGCGCCGTCACGATCAACCCGCCAAACAGCAGGTTCACCATCCACTTGCCCGACGATGAAAAATGTGCGTCCATGCGTGTCTTTCGTTGCTCGACGGTAAAATCGTGCCACGGATTCGAGGGAACAAACAAGCCAATAGTCACTAGCCAATAGCCAATAGGTATGGCGAAACGTGTTGTAATTTATACGATTTCGATTTTGGCCATGCGTGCATCATCATCCACTCCCGCTGTCACTGCCTTTTTGCCGTCGGCGTTCCTTACCTACTGGCTGCTGGCTGCTGGTTTTTCGGCTATCTTCCTCGCATCATCGGCCGGTCGTTCCGTTGCGGCGGCGGCGGTGTTTCGCGGCGGGGCGGGGCCGGTGTTGGCACACCTCGGACGCGAGGGGGTTCCGGCGCCAGCAAGCCTTTGGCCAGGGCGTCGCGCTGGGTGCGGTCGATCAGCTTGGCCGCGATCGCTTCGCCGCGCTCGCTCACCTGCCGGAACGACGCCAGGCGGGCGATCTCCACTTCCTGCGTCCACACCAGCCTCGGAATCTCGATGTCGCAATAATTCCGCATCGACAGCGTTTCATTGCGCACACGGGCCTCCTCGGCGCGAAACTGCACCAGCGTCACGCCAATCGCGGCCAAACACGCAATGAAAAACGCAATCCGCACGAAGTCACTCCGAGCCACTAGCCACAAGCCACTAGCCACAAGGTATGGCGAAGCCTGTTGCAATTTACACGATCCTCATTTTGCCACATGTACATCACCCAGTCCCGCTTTCACTGCCATTTTCGCCGTCGGCGTTCCTTACCTTGTGGCTTGCGGCTAGTGGCTTGTGGCTAGTTTTTCAGCACCAGCACCTGCCCGATTTGCAGGGCGTTGGGGTTCTTGATGTCGTTGAGCTTGATCAGGTCGTTGACGCTGATGACGTTCTCGCGGGCGATGCCCGAGAGCGTGTCGCCCTTTTGGACGGTGTACGTCTTCTTCGTCGGCGCGGGCCGCTCCGTCGCCGCCAGGGTTCGAGGCGTCGACCCCGGGGGCGTCGCGCCGGCGATGATCGGATCGCCCCCGCGAGTGGGCGCCACGGTCGGACGCGCGGGCGTCACCGGTGTCGGCATGACCGCCGGCGGCACGGGCGCCACCGACGGCGTACCGGCCACATCCAGCGGCGGAATCGTCAACACCATCCCAGCCTTCAAACTCGCCGGACTGGAAATCACCGACCGGTTCGCGTCCAGAATGCGGGTGTACTGCGACGCATGGGCCGGACCATACAGCAGCCTCGCGATGCCGTACAGCGTGTCGCCCGCCTTGACGGTGTACTTCTGCCCGTCCGCCGCCCCTGCCTGGGCCTGACCAGTCACCGGACCCACCGGAGCGGGCCGCTCCACAGAACCGCCCGGCGGCGAAAGCTGCCCGCCAGCGGCAAGCTGGCTGCTGCTCGCCCGTCGCAGGTCCGACAGCACCTCGTCGGGCGTCTCGAACGTCACCGTCCGAACGCTGCCGGGCGTCGTCATGTGCGGCGGCGGAACCGGAGGCGAAACCTGCGCCACCTCGGTGGGGACCGCCGGCACCGATTCGCCCGAACCGGGCCTGACCACTTCGGTCGTCACGCTTCCGGGCATGACCGCGGGCCGGACGCCCGCCATGTTATCGAACGTCAACACGCCCTCGGACACCATGCCCCGCATCGGGTCCACCACGGCCTCCGACGGAACCGTCAACGGCCGGGTCGACACCGGACCGCCCGGCAACGCCTGGCTCTCCGGTGGAAACGCCGACGAACCTTCCTTGGGCATGATGCCGCTCAGCACCAATCCAAACGCCACAATAAACAGCAACCCGACGAGCAACCCGATTTTCGTTTCTCTCGTCATGATTCAGACTCCATTCCGTGCGGCCGTCCCAGTGTTTGCCGGCCGCCCGCTGTTTTGACCCTAACCTGCCGTTTTTTCGATCCCATCACGTTTCGCCGAACCGCCCGGTTCTCGCTTGTGTCTCCGCGTCACCGTGCGGTTCGTCGTGCGTTTTTTCAATCCCGCGTAATTTCGCCGAGCGGCTTCGCGGATTGGACCGCGTTTCCGTCTCGTCCGCCTGGAGCGGCTTTTTCGTCAGCAGCCTCGCCCCGCCCGTCGACTCCCAACGGGCGAACGCCTGTTTGACACGCCGGTCTTCCAACGAATGAAAACTGATCACCGCCGCCCGGCCGCCCACCGACAACACCTCCGGCAAGGCCGACAACAACCGCTCAAGATTCTCCAACTCACGGTTCACGGCGATGCGCAACGCCTGAAACGTCCGCGTGGCCGGATGCACCCCGTGCCCAGACGTGCGAACCACCGCCGGAAAGGCCGACACAACCACATCGGCCAGGTGACCCGTTGTTTCGATCGCATGTTTCGTCCGCTCGAGCACGATGGCCCGGGCGATCCGCCGGCTGTACCGCTCTTCACCGTACGCGTAAATCAAATCCGCCAGCTCCCGCTCACCGTACGTGTTCACGACCGTCGCCGCCGTGGGTCCCGGAGCGTCGCCGTCCAACCGCATGTCCAGAGGCCCCGACACCTGAAACGACAACCCGCGCTCGGGATCATCCAACTGGCTCGACGAGACGCCCAAATCCGCCAGCAGGCCGTCCGCCCGCGACACGTCCGCCGCCGCCAAAACGTCCTTCACGTCGCCAAAATTGGCTTGAAAATACCGAACCCGGCCGCCAAACCCCTCCAGCCGCCGCCGCGCCCGCTGCAAATTCGATGCATCCAGATCAATCAAAATCGCCCGCGCCGTCTCCGGCGCCGCCCGAAGCAACGCCTCGCTGTGCCCGCCAAGACCGGCCGTACAGTCCACAATTACCAACCGACTTGCCGGCGCCAGCAGGCCCAACACCGCATCGATCATCACGGGCACGTGCCCTGCATGTTCGTCCATATCGCGTTGCGACCACGGAAACGTGACCAGCGACTAGCGACCAGCGACCAGAGAAGGAACACCGGACGTACTCGTCGCGCTCGTGCAAAGCGGCCGTTTTGAAAGACAGGATTTTTCGGCTCTGGTCACGGGTCGCCGGTCACGGGTCGCGGTTGCCCGCTCCAACTCCGCCGCCGCCATCGGTGAAAACGTGATCCCGACATACTCGTCTCCCAGGGCTTGAACGCGAGCCAAACGTTGTGCCAACTTTTGCAGGCGCTGCCGGTGGGCATCATCCAACGACGCCCCATTGGCCATCTGGCTTCGCAATTCCGCAAGGCCGATCGCCGGGATTCCGTTCCCGCTCGCGACCTCGCGATGAGCCTTCTGTGAGACGAGCATGTTCAAACTCCATTTCCGGGATCTTCTCGCCCAGCCGTTCTCATCCATGAAAACGGCTCGCACGACACGTTCCGCGACCGCACTGAACCGCTCTCATCCATGAAAACGGTCCCGAATCATTGGCCGCCGGGTTGATACAAATCGGCGGCATCGTACAGCATTTCACCGTAACCCGGCAGGCCGTCCTTCACGTAATCTTCCCACGCCTGCTTCGGCCAAATCTCCACATGATCGCCCTGCCCGGCCAGCACCACCGGTTCCTCGCCGATCCCGGCCCGTTCCATCGACGTCGTGGGCAGCACGATACGGCCTTGCGTATCGCCTTTGAGATACCGGGCCATCGCGAACAACAAACCGATCTTTCCCGCCTGGCGGCTCGGCAACGGAGACCGCTGTATCTGCGACATCATCCGACGGTAGGCCAAATCCGGGTACAACCACAACCGCTTGTTCGGACCCAGCACGAGAACCCAGTTCTCGCCGTCCTCGGCCGGCACGATCTGCTCGCGGAGATCCGACGCAATCGCCAAGCGATGCTTGGGATCAACAGCCGTCGAATACTCGCCAAGAAAAAGCGCCATACCGGTCTAGTTCCTGCCAACCACACTTTGCCGCTGGACGCCACTCAACACCACAGACAGGGAAATTACACCAATACTAGGGCTGATGCAACGAAAAAAATGGAAAATCGTTCAGGCCCGCAGAAAATAATCCACCCGCCTGACGGCCTCGAACCACTACCGATAGTGGCCGCCATCCACGACCTTCCCGCAGGTCGTACTTCACGCCGCAACCAAGAAAAAATAACAATTTGGAAAAATTGTCCATCATGTTTTTTCGCACAATGACCGAAACGGCCGAAATTTCGTCCAAACCGACCCGGATAAACGCGCACCACGCCGCATCGTCCACTTTCATCGGCCAGCGACATCGAAAAACTTCAACATTTTTCTCGTGTCCTGCTTTGCATGACCGCTGCCATATGTGGTATTCGAACCCCATGGACACCACCGTATATGGTGTGCCATCCACATTTGTCTCGCAAAAGGGGACACGAGGAACATTTTTCGGACGTGAAAAATAAAACTCCCTACCCGCGTCGCCGACGCAGCAGCGCCAGGCCGCCCAAGGCCAAAAGCGTCATCGTGGCCGGTTCGGGAACGACGGCCGTGGCGTTGATGGACAATTGATGCGGAAGGAAGTGGTAATTGCCGACGTTCGGATTGGCGAGGATCACGTACTGTCCGACGGCATGAATGTCCTGCTTGTCGGGGTCCCATAACGTGGTGAGCGCACCGTCCACGAGTTTGGCCAAGCCAACCGGCTGGCCCCATTTGGCGGGGTCGGCGCTGTCGCTGACGTACACGTCCATCGTCGCCGCCAGGTAGCTGCATCCCGGCGATGTGCCGCTGTACAACGACACGCTGTGAATCGTCAGCGAAACACCGAGGTCGCAAATGATCGCCTCGGAACCGTTCACCGGCAAAAGCCAGCCGACACGGCCGTTACCATCCGCGTCGATATTGTGGTCGATCAACCGTGACGCGGAGGAACCCTGATCAATCACGGGAGTCCGATTGGAGGTCATGCTCACGCTGGGGCTGATCCCCAGGAACTGGTCGCTGAAGGTCGTTCCCAGGATGTTGAAGGCCGGGTCGGACGAATCAAGCCCCAGCCCGCTGGCGACGTTTCCGGTCGGCAGAAGTCTGTAAATGCCAGGCCCGTTTCCGGAGGTTCCCATGCTGTAGCTGCCGCCGGGAAAAAGCACGCGAATGCCCTTGACGCCCCCTTCGGGCATGTTGCCGAAAGAAAGATTGTAATCCGTGGTGCCGCTGAGGGAGGTCACGGGCGCGCCAGTGGTGCGGTTGTATACTTCGATATCCTCCCATTGGGTCAAACCGTCCACCGAGTATTGCAGTTTGTACGTGCCGATGTCGTTGACGCCGCCCGAGGTCTGGGTGAACGCGCTCACGCGGGTGCCGGTCAGGTCCATGGGTTCATCCCACGTGAGCTTGTAGTAGCGGTCGGCCGTGTTGCTGCCGTCCCCGCGGGCGGCCAGCCAGCCCATGTTTCCCCAGGACGTCCAGTAGCGGTCGGACCAGTCGGGCGTGGCGTGCCAGAACCGCAGCCAGTCATACTCGCCGAAATAATTCTCCGCCCGCGCCGACAGCGCCGTCGCGCACAACACGCCCGCCAAAAACAACAAACCCGCCTTTTTCATAGGATGCTCCATTTTTCTATGTCGTTTGTCTCGCGGTCACGTCCGCCGCCGCAATAGCGCCAACCCGCCCAGCGCCAACAAACTCATCGTCGCCGGCTCGGGAATCGGCGGCACGTACACCTGGCCGAACAGTTGGAGGTCGCTGATGTAGTTGCTGCCGCCACCGGAATTCAGCAACGTCAGCTTGATCCCCGTGCCGACCGTGCCCTCCGGCAATTCGGTGTAGCTGCCGTTCGCCGAATACGCAAACGGGAAAAAACGGTCAAACACCGTTTCCCAGATATCCTCACCCGTCAACGGGTCCACGCCGACCAAAACGTCAAGCTGAAACTCCGCCGCCGCGGCCATGTTTCCGCTGGCGATACCGAACTGCGTGAACTCATAGACCAAACCGTTGGTGAACGTCACCTCAACCCATTTGCCGGTTTCATTGAAACTGTACATGATCATGCGGCGCAGCGGGTCGTTGGCGTCGTCCACAAACATGGCCGCTCCGGTGGCCAGAGCGGCGCCGGAACTGCCGCCGAAACCGCCGACACCATCGGCAATGTTAATGTCATTCGGAAGACCATTCGCCCTTCCGACGCGCAGTTGCACCACGGGATTGCCGGCCGTCGCACCGGCCAGGCCCGTGCTGGAAATCAAGTCGATCTTGTCTTCGTTCAGCACGCTGCCGCCCGCGGCGCCGAGAACGCTCAGCCCTCGAAGAATCATGCGGTTGTCGGTATTGGGAACGAGATCACTCCCCGAGATCGTGGAAAATTCCGCCGGAACGATACGCAGGTATTGCGTATCGACCCCGCCCACGGCATCCAGCGTAAGGGTGACACTCGCCGTTTTATTCGTGTACGCCACGCACGAACTGTCGAGAAGTTCATAGCCGACCACGGCACCGCCGCTGTCTTTCGACACCTTGTAGACGTTAAAGCCCGTGGCCATCAGGCTATGCGTGTACTCGAAGCAGAAGGTTTTCACGTTCTGAACTTCGCCGAAATCGAAATCCATGTAGAGCGTGCCGTTGAAACTGCTGTCAAAAACACCGCTGCCGGCATTGAAGTCATTCGCATAATTATCGATGAACATTCGATAACTGGCGTTGTAGTAGCCAAGCAGTTCCCCCGTACGGTCGACGCGGGCAATCGAGGACCCAAGCACGGCCCCGCTCTGCGTCGTAATCTTCAGGTCCGGGTTGTACGTATTGAGAATGTTCACATTTTCCCGATGGCCGAACAACGGGTCCGCCGCCGACGCGGGGCCACACAACGCCAACGACACCGACACAACAAGAACGGCCGAAATCACGGTACGCATACAACAACCTTCCTTTCCTTCCTCTTATTCTCGAAGACAACGTGCTCATCGCCCACGCCGCCGCAGCAACGCCAGGCCGCCCAAGACCAGCAGACTCATCGTCGCCGGTTCGGGAACAATGGGGGGAATATGAATATTGAACGTTTCCGTCATATGGATCACCAAACCGTAATTGGGGTTGGGAACGTCCATGTCCAACGTTTCATCATAGATCGTGGGAAACGCGTCGTACGGAACCACGATCCGCAAATCGGTCACGCCCGTCAGATCGCCCAGATCGTTATAATACCACTGGGCCGTCCCGCCGTTGATGTTCGACTCGGCGAGGAATGTTCCCGCGTCCAGCCAACCCGCCGAATCCTCCGTCTTGTACTGAACCATCCAATACTCCGGCACCACGCGCGGCACACTGGAGTCCGCCGTGCCCCGCCACGCGATGGACAGAAGATTGAGATCCGTCGGAATGTTGAAATGCCGGTCGACGAAAAAGAAATCGTGTCCCAGGGCGGTGTTGTCCGCGATCGTCAGCGACACCCATCGCGCGGTGCCCGCAAGACCGTTCACGCCCGCATTGGGGTGATTGGAACTGGCGGCCCAACTGTTGGGCAATACCTTCTGGCTCTCGAGCGTGCCGCCGATGTCGCCAAACACCTCAACTTCCGCCAGGGAACGGCGGTCATCGGTTCGCCGGGGGCCGTACGTCACGCGGACACGGACCCCCTCCGTGGTATAGACCTGCCCGAGATCGACACCGTGAATCAACACCGCCGCAAGATCGCCATACGCACTGCTGTCGTACCGCTGAACCCAACTGCTCGGGTTGGCCGGGTCGCCGCCGGGCGTGAGCGTGTCCACGCAAATCGACGTAATATAGCCGCCCCAGTCCCAGTCCGCGAACAGCCGCAACACGCGAACCTCCCGCGGAGTATTCCACCACATGTACGGATCGAGCGAGGGCTGAGGCGATTCCACGGAAGGAACGCTGCTTTTGATCTGCGGCGCGTTATCGGCGCCGCCCCACGTCCAGAGGGCCCGGTCGGCCACGTTACGCACCTGCCCGCCCGTCAACGGGTGCGCCACGCCAAACCCGTCCGCCGACCAAGCCAGGCTCTCCAATGCCCAAACGCCAGGACCACACAACAATGCCACACCGACGAGCATGGACAAACCGAGATTCCGCATAAAACGTCGCATAAAACGTCCTTTCCTTCCTTCACATGAACCATCGATAATGAGAGCGCAACCGTTCCAACATGATTCCTTGATTGTATCATACAAGGCCGGAACGTCAAGGACGGCGGAGGAGGAAAAAATTTCATCCCGCACACCGGCCGGACCGTAGTATCATCACGGTGGTGCGATTCGGAAACTTTTTGACGATCGGAAAACCGTTTGTACGATCAGGACAACGTTTTATGTGTCTAGCCATTCCCGCACAGGTGGAGCGCGTTGACGGGCGATTGGGGACCGTCGTGCTGGACGGCCAGCGGGCGGAGGTGGTCCTTGCGCTGGTTCCGGGCGTGCAGCCGGGGGACTGGGTGCTCGTCCACGCCGGCTATGCCATCACCACGCTCGACGAGGCGGCCGCGAAGGAAACGTTCGACCTCCTGAAGGAAGCCCATGAGTGAACGCGATCCACGTCACACGGGCGTCCCTCGTGACGCGGGCGTCTCGCCCGCGCGTCTCGAGGGCTTCCAGCCCGCGCAAACCGTTCCACACGACTGTCGTAGCGAAGAAGGTCAAGGCGTTCGCACAGCCTTGCGCGGGCTGGAAGCCCGCGAGACGCGCGGGCGAGACGCCCGCGTCACGGCGGAGGGCCTTTCGCAAATTCGCGCGCTGACGAACGATCTGGCGTCGACGGGGCGTCCGGTGCGGGTGATGGAGGTGTGCGGAACGCACACGATGGCCGTGGCGAGGAGCGGATTGCGGCACCTGCTGCCGCCGGGGCTGCGGCTGATCAGCGGTCCGGGGTGCCCGGTGTGCGTCACGGAATCGTCGTACATGGACCGGGCGATTGCCTTGGCCCGGCGGCCTGAGGTGGTGGTGGCGACGTTCGGGGACCTGGTCCGCGTTCCGGGGCGTGGCGGGAGTTTGGCCGGGGCGCGGTCGGATGGGGCGGCCGTGGAGGTGGTGGTCTCTCCGCTCCAGGCCGTCGAGTTGGCGGAGCGTCGGCCCGAGCGGCAGGTGGTGTTTTTGGCCGTCGGATTCGAGACCACCGCTCCGGGAACGGCCTTGATGCTCCAAGAGGCCCGTCGGCGGGGGTTGCGGAATTTGTCGGTCTTGACGGCCCACAAGCGGATGGTGCCGGCCATGCGGGCGTTGCTGTCGGGCGGCGACGTGCCGGTGGACGGTTTTTTGTGTCCGGGGCACGTGAGCGTGATCGTCGGCTGGGGGGCGTTTGGCGGGTTGGCGAGCGAGTTCGGTCGGCCTTGCGTGACGGCGGGGTTCGACGCGCGGCAGATCGTGCTGGGCCTGGTGGAGATTTTGCGTCAGTTGTCGCAAGGCCAGTCGCGGGCGGCCAATGTGTATCCCGCCGCGACGGCGGAGGGCAACGCCGCCGCCCAGACGTTGCTGTCGGAGGTGTTCGAGCCGGCCGACGCCTCGTGGCGGGCGATGGGCTGCATTCCGGGCAGCGGGCTGGCGCTTCGCGGCGAATGGTCCGCCTACGACGCCGCCCGACGGTTCGAACTGCCCGAATTTCCCCGTGGCGAAGGCGTCTCGCCCTCGTGTCTCGCGGGCATCCTGCCTGCGCGAGGCGGCGAAGGCGGTTTGGCGTCCTCCAGCGGCCAGGCCAATGGAACGCACAACGCGGGCGAGACGCCCGCGTCACACGAGGGCGGGACGCCCTCGCCACATTCATACGACCCGCCGGGCTGCCGTTGCGGCGACGTCATCCTCGGCCGCCTCGAACCCCGCGACTGCCCGCTCTTCGCCACCCACTGCACCTCGCGCGACCCGGTCGGACCCTGCATGATCTCCTCCGAAGGCGCCTGCGCCGCGGCCTTCAAATACGGCACTCGATAAAAGATTACCAATTTTCACGCGAAGAAGCCAAACTTCCACGTGCCATCTGTCGATACTAAACAAGACAGACCGATTTGATCGGTTTCCGCGCAACATCGTGAAAAATATGAAAAACTAAAAATTTTTGAAAATGCGGAAATTTTGACTATTTTACCAAAAACCCTCTTGGCCTAATGAGGATATCAGGGTATCTTTTATCACGGTAGAGGATGAGCCAACACGGAGAGGAAGAGGTTCACGGTTATGGCGCTAAGTACATGTCCACATTGTAAAAAGACGCTGAAAGTACCCGATGACTCAACGCCGCGTGCGTTGCGGTGTCCGCTGTGCAAGAAAATTTTCGAGCACACGGGCGTCGGTGGCGACGGCCGGCAAACGCTCGATGGGCGTCGGTCGGCGTTTTCGGTCGCGTTGTCGAAGTCCGGTGACGCATCGGCCGGAGGAAACGGAACCCGCAGCCAGGCCAGTCTCATCGCCAACGGCCCCGGGGACGGGACGGGAACGTCCACGATCCTCTCCGATGCCGACGAAGCCATGCTGCGCGAATTCGGCAGCGGCAGCGGTCTGCTGGAACTGACCCGCGAAGCCTACGTCCAGGGCAACCCCGGAGACGTCAACGTCCAGGTCACGCCGCCCCCCAACGCGCCACGGCACGCCACCGCCGTCTCGCCCGTGCCACCGCCCACGCAGGCGCCCACACAAGCGCCCACGCTGGGACCCGCGCCCGTCATGCAGCCGCAGCCACAACCGGCCACCGGCCGGTCGGACCCGGACTCGCCCGAATTGGAACGGCAGTTCACCGTCGTCAGCATGGCGCTGACCATGGCCAACAAACTCGTGCTGGCCCACAAGGCCGAGTTGACCAACGTCCGGTCCAATCAGCGGTTGGCCTGGACGATCGTCGCCGTGCTGGCGGTGGTGTTCCTCGCCACGGCCTGGTGGGGCATGGACCATCGCGGCAAATCCGAAATGGCGACCTCGAATCTCAACCTCGAGAAACGGACCGCGGAAACGTCCCGGATGATCGCCGACGAGCGCAGCGCCCAGTTCACCAAGGCCAACGCGGACCTGACCCTGGTCACCGAGACCCTGAAGGAAACCCAGGGCGAAAATCTCGCGCTCAAGAGCCGGCTCGCGACGACCGAGGTCAAGGTGAGCAATCTGGAGACGGAAGTCAAACGGGCCAAGACCGATACCGAACAGGCACGAATCGAACGGGACCGCGCCCTGAATGAAGCCGCCGGCCTGCAAAAGGAAATCGACAAGCTCAAACCGCAACCCCAGACGCCGATAACCCCGGCGAAGTAAGTCCGCCGTAACCACGTAGCCAATAGCCAGTAGCCAATAGGGTTTGCGGTACGGAAATGTAAAAGCGGGCATCCCGTTCGAGAGAGTGGTCTTCCTGCTTCGCTGACTCGGAGATCGGTGAACCATTCGTTCGCCAACCGATCTTCACGTCAGCGGAGCAGGAAGACCACTCTCTCGAACGGGATGCCCGCTTTTACCGTAACGCTTCGCAAACCCTACTGGCTATTGCCTATTGCCTATTGGCTATTGGCTTTTTTCGAAAAAAAATTGCAATCGCCACCCCCTTGCCGCGTTACACTATATAGATGGTGGACGAACTTCGCCAGATGATCGCCCATGCCCGCGCGGGGCGGGCCGATGGTTTCGAACAGATCGTGTCGGCTTTTGGCCCGCGGCTGTTTGGATTCTTTTATCGCGCCACGGGCGACCATCACGAAGCCGAGGACCTCCTCGGCGAACTGATGCTGCGGATGGTCAAAAGAATCCGAACCTACGACGACCGCGGACGGTTCGAACCGTGGCTGTTTCGGATCGCGTCGAACCTGGTCCGCGACCGGATCCGCCGCCGGCAGGTGCGGTCGGTGATGGTGGCCATGCATTCGGCCGACGGTGAAACGTCGATCGAGGACGACATTCCCGCGACCTCGCAGCCGGTCGAGGCGACGATGATGGCGACGGAAGATTCGCAGGCGCTGTGGGCCGCGTTGGACCAGTTGGACGACATGACGCGGGAAATGGTGCTGCTGCGACATTTTTCCGAGATGAGTTTCAAGGAAATCGCGGAGATATTCGAGTGCCCGCTGGGCACGGCGCTGGCGAGGGTCCACCGAGGTCTGCGGACGTTGCGGGAACTGTTGACGACGCCCATGAGCGCGAGGACGCAAAATGAGCGCGACACGTAGCATGGGCGTCCCGCCCATGAGTCCCACGGGCGTCTCGCCCGTGGCGCGGTTGGCGGGATGTCCTGTTGCGTGGAACGCGACGCCCACACCGACGCGGCGTTCGCCGATTGGATGCGCATTTTGCCTGGTGGCACGGTTGCATGGGCGAGACGCCCGTGCCACGTTCCTAACCGTCTGAAGTGAGAGGGCTGTACGATGAGCGACAACGAGAACAACATGACCAGGCCGGACGATGCCGACGTGACGATGACCGACACGGAACGGGCCTTGGCGGCACAGATCGCCGAGGACCGGCGGACCGTCGCGCCGTTTCTGAACGTGCCCGACGCCCGCGCAGCCGCCGCCGTCGCGCGGGTGCGGCAACGCATCGCCGCCGACGTAGCCCCGCCGCAACCGGTGGCCGTGGTGTTGACACCGCACCGTCGCGCGACGGTGGGACTGGCCTCGCCTCGCCGCACGATTCGCCTCGGCGCCTGGAGCGCCGCCGCGGCCGCCGCGGTGGCCGCCGTGCTGCTGACCGCCGTCCTGTGGACCACTTCCAACGACCCCGCCACAAACCCCGACGGCCCGCAAATCGCCGCGAACCCCGGCAGCCCGCAGCACCCAGCCGACGGGAACGGCAGCCATTACAACGGCGGCGCAACCGACCTCACCGACGACCTCATCGCGACCCTGCTGACCGACCCGCTGGTCCTGGACTCCGACGCCGATTTCCTCGAACTGCTCACCACCATGGCCGGAGAACTCGAACCGCAGTACGCCGCCTTCGAAGCCCAACTCGTGGCCGCGTGGCTGGACTCGTAGGACCAACCAGGAACGCTTTCCGGACATCTCGACACATGACCACATGGCACAGGATGAACAGGATCAACGGGAAAACCACGGGATTTTTCCATCAAAAACCGACTCGTTGCCTTGTCGCGGTGTCGTTGGCGGCGTTGTTGGTCGCGGGCGGCTGCAAGCGATCCGCGACGGACAAGCCCGCCCCGGCCAAACTGGACGCCGCCGTCGCCGCCTCCGTGAGTGACGAGGAAGCCCGGCAATGGGCGGATCAGATGGCCGACATTCTCCAACGCTCGGACGTTGACGCTCTCGGACAGATGATCGACCTCGTTGACATGTTCGAAAAAGGCGCCCAAGGCGTCGCCCTCCCCGCCAATCATCGGGAAGCCTTCCTGCAAGGCGTTCGCGACGTGGCGAAGTCTGCCTCGCGGCAGTGGGCCCACATGGGACGGGAAGGAACGATTAACGTTCTCCGCGTCTATCGCGACGGCGGTCAGGTCATGGCGTTGCTGCGGAACATCCTCCATGACCATACGGTGAATTATATGGAGTTCCCTCTGGCGAAAATGCCCGACGGCGCCGTTGTCGCCACGGACTGCCTCTCCTTCATCGCCGGGCAGACACTGGGGGAACTCGCGAAATCGATGGCGGTGCAGGTGCAAGCCTCCATTGCCGACAACAAGGCGACCCCGGAAGTGCAAGCGATTCTGGCGTTGCAAAAACCCTTGGAAAAAATGCGACAAGGTGATCTCGCGGGGGCGTTACAACTGCTTGACGCGCTGCCGGACTCGCAAAAGAATTCCCAACACGGGTTGCATCTGCGGCTGATCGTGACGGGGCAAATCCCCGAAGCGCACACCGACGGACGTTACATGAAAATGCTGGAAACCTTCCGGGAATACCTCCCCGACAACCCCAGCGCGGACCTGTACGGCATGGAGTATTTTTTCCTCAAAGGAGACTATTCTGCCGTGGAACAATGCGTCGACAATCTGGACAAACTTGTCGGAGGCGATCCCTATTTGACGGTCATTCGCTCCCGCTGCGCCCGTCTGAGCGGCAACCCGGACCGAGCGTACGCGCTGGCGCTTCAGGCCACACAGGCCGAACCGGATTTGATCCACGGACATTACGCCCTGTTGAACGCCGCCAACGACCAGAACGATTTTCCAACCGTCGCCGCCACGCTGACCACGCTGGTGAACACGTTCGACGTGGATGTCGAGGAAATCCTGAACAACCACGACGAACTTTCCGCCTTCCTGAATTCCCCCGAAGGCGCCCGGTGGCTCATCGACCGAGGATTGACGCCAGACAATGACGGCGATGATGAATGACGGGAACAATTTACGAATGACCTGTCGGTGATCCTTTTTCCGCGAATTCCGGCCATTTTTTGGAGTATGGTCTCGTTGGCCCTGTCAGCCGTGGCGTGGCTTTCGGCAATCGTGGGCGTGGTGCTCTCGCTCTTTCAATCCTGCGCCCGACTGGCCATTGTCGCAGCCGTCGCAACCTTTTGCATGTTGACGTTACAGTTCCTGTTTTCCCTGTAGGTCATCAACGGTGGAAATTTCGCGGAGCTATGGGAAAACGTTCAGCGAAATCTGGACCTGTATTTGCTAATGGATGACGGCCTACTCACGGCAGGATAACGCCGCGTGTTGCGGATTACAACGGCCTGCCGAATCACGCTCCCTTGTCGGGGCAGGTTCGGCGGGCCGTTTTTTGTTTTCTTATGTCTGCCGCTTTGGAATGCAGTTGTCTGTTTCTGTGTCCTTGTGGTACAAGAAGTTAAGGGAGATGCACATGGCCGGTCGCGGCTGTGTCAAAAGGTCATTGCGGAAGGGATTGCCATGAGCATAACGACGAAATTGACGAAACTCGCAAAACCGCTGGTGTTGTCGGCGTTGGGCGCAGGCACGATCGGGTGTGCCATGGCCGGGATGGGTGACACCGGCGGTACGATGAGTGGCATGATGGGGGCCGCTTTGATGCAGTTTGCGTCGTTTCTTTCCCGTGGGCCGCTCTCGGGCCTTGCCAACAGGATGTTTGACTCCTGGTATCAAAAGCCTACGGTCACGGGCAAGTTGCCCGCCAACCATCATATTGAAATCGCCTTGCAGGATTCCTGGCGTCGCACGCTGCGCAATCTGGCTGAGTATCTTGTGCAGAAGGGCTGCGATGAAAAATGGCTGGCTGCTTTTGAGAAAAGCCTCAAGCACAACGCGGAACCGCCCGTGGATTGGCCTGCCTTTTCGCCGACGGTCAGCGATCCCGCTGAGGCGCTGCAAAGTTTGTGGCGGGGCAAGGGCGAAATTTTCGAGGAAGAACTTCGCGAAACGGCGACGAAGTGGTTCACCGCCGTTGCGAACAGGTGCGGCCTGCCTGTGCCCCCGGTCGCCTGTGAGGCGGTGAACGACGGCTGGGACGCGCCGGCGGCCGATGGCGCGGTGCGGCGACACACGCTGGCAAGCGTGTGGACGGAGTTCTACCGCGAGCACGTAAAAGGCTCACAGCCGACGGCATTCGCATCGCTGTTCACCTCGCTGGCGGACATCGTCGGCAGCCAAAAGGAAATCCTGCAACAACTAGCCGCCCACGATGACGCATCGGCTGCCGCTGCGGCAAAGATCGAAGCGGATAACGACGCGCTTCAGGCGAAACTGGAAGAAGTTTCCGACCAGATACACAAAGGCAACCAGAAAATCCTCGACGAACTGGCGGAACTCAAAACCATCGCCAGCAGAACTGAGATCATCGCTGTCAGAACCGAGACGAAGGTGGACGGAGTCGTAGCCGACATGGCCGACGTGAAAGCCGGCATGGCCGGTATGAAAGCCGAGCTACTCGCCCACATCAGGGAACTGACGGACGAGATCAGGACCAAAGCGACAGCCCCCCAACCGCGACAGCCCGGCGAGCCTGAGCGTTCCGTCAGTGAACGGCTGGACGACGAGACCGCCAAACTGAGCGAGGAAGATCGGGGATTGCTCGCGTATTATAAGCGCATCGTCCGTACCGATCCCAAGGCCGCACCGCTGGACAAAGCCAACGTAGCGTTCTTTGATAAACAGTTCGACGAGGCTGCGGCCCTCGCGGATGAGTCGGCGAAACGTGAGGAGAAGCATCTGGCCGACGTGGAAAAAATCCGGCTTGATGTGCTTGAGCAACTGTTCGAGTCCCGCAAATTACAGGGTCAGGCGTTGGCGGCCACCGGTAAATTCGGTGAGGCTGTGAGGGTTTTCCAAAACGCCCTGCAAAAAATCCCCCGCACAGACATGCCCGAATCATGGGCGGAGTTGCAGTTCTTGCTGGGAATTGTTTCCGTTGAGTGGGCAAATCGCTCCGAAGGTGCCGCCGTCCACCAACGCCGACAACAAGCCATCGCCGCATACAACGCCGCCCTGGAGGTCTACACCCGCGAGACGCTCCCGCAGGACTGGGCCATGACGAAGAATAATCTGGCGGCTGCGTTGTATGAGCAGGCGGCTGCGAGCGACGGGCCTGATCGTGCCCGGCTGCTGGGCGAGGCGGTGCAGGCCTGTCGCGATGCGTTGGAGGTCTACACCCGCGAGACGCTCCCGCAGGACTGGGCCATGACGAAGAATAATCTGGCGAATGCGTTGCGTGACCAGGCGGCGGCGAGCGA
>Ga0123353_10000663_pt1 | contig 42017 bp, 45 predicted proteins | sample TergutLab28metaG_3_FD_92763 | JGI IMG/M metagenome (GOLD analysis project Ga0123353, IMG submission 92763) | Labiotermes labralis P3 segment gut microbial communities from Petit-Saut dam, French Guiana - Lab288 P3 | ecosystem: Host-associated > Arthropoda: Insects > Digestive system > Gut ... | reverse complement strand
TGTGTGTGTAGCTTTCTGCGGGTTTCAACGCGGTGTGCCTGTAGGGAACGAATATCCTCGGCCTCATGGGACCTTCGATAACCGACCCCTGCAAATCGTGTGATGCGTTCTACAAATCTCATAGCGGGATTATAGCATAAAGATGGCATGGTGGGGCAAATAAAAATTTGGCCATCTCGAACCGGGGAACTATAACCCCTTAAATGCTTCGACCATAACCTTCTTCGCCTCTGCCAAATTGGTATGAAGCCGTCCGCCCGCGGCAAGGTCGTGCCCCCCGCCGCCGATTTTTTCCGCAAGTTCCCGGATGGGAATCCTTCGCGACCGAAGCGATACGCCGATTTCGTCCGCGCGCGCTTCTTTAAGCACTACGACGAATTCAACGCCCTTTATGCGGCGAAGGAAAAATATCATCTCGGTTTCGCCCGAATCCAGTTTTTTATAATATTTGTTCGGAACAACCGCCATGGCAAGACGCCCGTTGTGAAAAAATTCCGCCGCGGCAATAACGTTCGCCTGGGCCAATATGTCGTGCCGGGTCGCGATATTCAACCCTTCGGAAATTTCGCGTATATCCGCGCCCAAATCCACAAGTTCCGCCACAGCGCGAAGCGGCCGGCTGTTCCCGGATACAAATGCGAAATTTCCCGTATCCGCATATATCCCGGCGCAAAGGCATGTCGCGGCGTCGGCGTTTATTTTCCAATCCGCCGCGCATGCGATGTCGAAAATCATTTCGGCCGCGGATGATGCGCCGTCGTCGACAAATTCCAATTCGGCCGAAACATCGAACGTCTTGTGGTGGTCGATTTTTATCGTCGTACCCGCCGCGGAAAACAGCGCCCTGCCCGCATCGCCCAATTGCACACCCGCCCCCACATCGACAAGTATCATAAGGTCGTACCTGTTGTCCTTTATTTTTTCGGCGAATATAAAATCCCCCCGCCCCGGCATAAAGTCGTACGAAATCGGCATGTTTCCGTCATACGCGACAACCGCGTCTTTGTCGAAATTCGATTTGACAAGGTGGCAAAGCCCAAGCGCGGAGCCGACCGAATCGCCGTCCGCATTCCTGTGCCCGAATATGACGATGGATTCCGCCGCGCGGATTTTCGACGTCATCAAATCTATTTGTTTTTTATTCATTATGTAAGCCTTTTTATCATCGCGATGGCATTTTCAAGTATTATCGCCGCCGCGATTGAATCGTTTGTCGTTTGCCGCTTGCCAGTTGCCGCCTGCCGTTCTTCCGCTTCGACCGATGTCAAATTTTCATCCACAAAACCCACCGGCACCCGCACAGATGCGGATATCTTTTCCGCAAATTCCCGCGCCGCGCGCGTCGTCGCAGAATCAGTCCCGTCGGCATACCGCGGCAGTCCGATGACAATACCGGCAATCTTTTCGGATTTGACCAGCTCTTCAACAAGGCTGTCGGCCGGCGCCCGGCGACTATCGACTATTTCTCTTGGGAATACGAATTCCCGCCGGTCATCGCTTATCGCGACGCCTATGCGCCGGGCGCCCCAATCAATACCCACAAGGCGCCCATCGGACGGAATATTTGCCGCAAAGTCCTTGAAATCTGGATATAACATGATATTATTATACGGACAAAATTAATAAATAGCAAATCGGATACAAAATATGTCTTTTACCAAACAACAATTGCAAAAATTCGCGCACTCGGCGCGGATAGAAATTTCGGACGAACAGCTTGACCGGATGAATATCAGTTCTGTTGCCGATTGGCTTGATAAATTACAGGCGGTCGACACAGCGGACATCGTCCCCATGCTTACCCCGGCGGACGGCGATGCGCCCCTGCGTGAAGACATTGTTACCGCCGACAATATCCGCGACGCCATTCTGTCGAACGCGCCGGACACCATCGACGGCTATTTCACCGTGCCAAAAGTTATGGACGAATAAAATGATAAACCTGACATTGACCGAAGCCCTTGCCAAACTTCGCGCGCGTGAAATTACGGCGACGGACCTGACGCGCGCATACCTTGACCGGATTGAAAAGTTTGGAGCGGAATTGAATTGCTATATCACCGTGACTGCTGAACGCGCTTTGGCGGACGCGGCGGAATCCGACCGGCGTTATGCGGCGGGAAACCCGCGGCCGTTGGAAGGCATTCCAATCGGCATGAAGGACCTGTTCGCGACCAAGGGAGTCCGCACGACCGCCGCGTCCAAAATGCTTGAAAATTTTATACCGGAATACGAATCAGCGGTTTCGCAAAGATTGGCGGATGCGGGGTGCGTCATGCTTGGCAAAGTCAATCTGGATGAATTCGCGATGGGCGGCATGTCGAAAACGTCTTTCTTCGGCACGCCGGTAAATCCATACCAACGGGATAAAAAACTTACCGCCGGCGGTTCATCCGGCGGCTCGACCGCCGCGGTTGCTGGCGGACTTGCGCTTTGTGCGACCGGTACGGACACCGGCGGCTCGATTCGGTTTCCATCAAGCATCACGGGGCTTGTCGGGATGAAGCCGACATATGGAGTATGCAGCCGCTATGGATGCATCGCGTTCGCGTCAAGCCTTGACCATCCGGGCCCAATCGCGCGCAGCGCTTCCGATGCGGCATTGATGCTTTCCGCGATGGCGGGATGCGAGCCGCGCGAAAGCACATCCGCCGCGCGCGCCGACGATATTGCAAAATCACTTGCCGAACCTTTGGCGCCATTGCCTCTTTCCGGAATTAAAATCGGAATTGTGAAAGAATTCAACGATGTCGAAGTTTCCAACGATGTAAAAACGGCACAGCAAAAACATATCGAAAACCTGCGCGCCGGCGGAGCGGAAATTATCGAAGTCTCCATACCGCATATCCTTAACGCTTTGGCTGTCTATTATATAATCGCCCCGGCCGAAGCATCGTCAAACCTTGCCCGATATGACGGCATGCGTTACGGACTTCGCGTGCCCGGTTCTGATTTGATTGATACTTACAAGAAAACAAGAGCCGCCGGATTCGGCGACGAAGTGAAACGCCGTCTTATAATCGGCACCGCCGTATTGTCGTCCGAATCGTACGACGCGTATTTTATGCAGGCGGCGCGCGTGCGAAGGTTGATAGACGACGGATGGCGGGCGGCGTTCGAAAAATGCGACTTTATAATCTGCCCGTCAAGCGCGAGTACCGCGATACCGATTGATTCCCAGATGACGCCTTTGGACGGATACGCGCTTGACCTGTTTACGGTCGCGATGAATTTGTCGGGACTTCCCGCGGCATCCGTGCCGGCGGCGCTGGCTGTGAACGGTCTGCCCCTTGGGCTGCAAGTCGTCGGCCGCCGATTTGATGACAAGCGCGTGCTGCAGCTGGCCAAACATATCGAACAGTTCGCAAATCTGGACAACCGCCCGACGGTAATCATGGGGGAATGAAATGATAAACGCAGAAACATTAAAAATCGGCGCGAACATGCGTTTGAAGATTTTGAACGAAAAAATCCAAAACGGCATGACAAATCATACCGACCAGAAACAAACAGAATTTTATAAGGCGACGCAGGAACTAGCAAAACTGGCAACCGAGAAATACGAACGGCAAATGGAAGAAGCAAAAGAGTACAGAAATGACCAACCGGATATCTATGATTTGAAAACCAGAAATATCACCCTGGACTATCAGACTGTTCTTGACATGCTTATTGCCGATGCGAATGAATTTGCAAGCAAGAAAAACAGATAACCCGGACAGCATCATGGCAACACAAAAGTACACGATAAAAGGCAAAACGGGCGATTGGGAACTTGTCATCGGACTTGAAACCCATGTCGAAGTCCACAGCAACAGCAAACTGTTCAGCGGCGCGTCGGCCGATTACAATCCGTCCGTGCCGGCAAACACGCAAGCGTCGTTCGTCGACGCGGCGATGCCCGGCATGCTTCCCGCTCTTAACCGCGAATGCGTCGACCAGGCAATTCGTTTCGGCCTTGCCATCAATGCGGAAATTTCACGGAAAAGCATTTTCGCGCGGAAACAGTATTTCTATCCCGACCTTCCCCAAGGATATCAGATTTCGCAACCCCCGGGCAAGCCGCCCGTTGTCGGCCGCGGATGGTTGGAAATTACCGACGACAATGGCGCACCGAAAAAAATCCTTATCGAACGCGCGCACCTGGAACAGGATGCCGGTAAAAACAAGCACGACATGCATCCGTCGAAATCGTTCGTGGATTTGAACCGCTCTGGTGTTGCGCTTCTTGAAATCGTGACGTTTCTGGATACGAAAAATCCGGATGAAAATTCATATATAACATCGCCGGACGAAGCCGAAAAATACCTTCGCGCCGTGCAAGAGACCGTACGCGCCCTTGGCGTGTCGAACGCCAACATGGAAGAAGGAAGCATGCGCGCCGATGTGAATGTGTCCGTGCGCAAAGCTGGCGAAAAGGAATTTCGCACACGTACGGAAACAAAAAACATGGTGTCGTTCAAATTCATCAAAAACGCGATTGAATTCGAAGCCCGCCGCCAAATCGAAATCTATGAATCAGGCGGCACGGTTTCGCAAGACACAATGCGTTACGACCAGAACAGCGGAAAGACTTCCGTCCAGCGCTCTAAAGAAGACGCGCTTGATTATCGTTATTTTCCCGACCCGGATTTGCTGCCGCTGGTTATTACCGATGAACAGATTGAGCGTATCCGCGCCTCCCTGCCCGAAATGCCGGGCGCGCGCCGCGCGCGCTATACGGCGGATTTCGGCCTTTCGGAATACGATGCCGCGCGCCTTACCGAATCGGTCGAAACATCCGGATTTTTCGAAGAAGCAATCGACGGCAAAAAAGAACGTGCAAAACCCGTCGCCAACTGGATGCTTTCGGAATTGTCCGCGCATCCGGAATTCGAAATGAAGCCCGGCGATTTGCGCGAATTGGTCGATATGATTTCGGTGGGCGACATATCCGGAAAAATCGCCAAAGACATATTTATCAAAATGCTTGACGGCGAACCGGGCGCGCCGCGTGAAATCGCCGAACGTCATAACCTGAAACAAAATAACGACACCGGCGCCATTGCGGCGGCGGTGGACGCCGTGCTTGCCGCGAATGCGGCGCAAGTGGCCGAATACAAATCCGGCAAGACGGGCATGCTTGGCTTTTTTGTCGGACAGGTTATGAAGCAAACCGGCGGCACCGCAAACCCGGCGGCGGTAAATGAAATTTTGAAAGAAAAGCTGAACTGATAAAGGAGAAATCGAATGAGCAAGACGGAACAAAAAATTATGATGATGCCGAAAATTGTTTTTAACCCTGATTATGAAACACCGCTGTACGAAATGACATGGATAGCCGGAGAACCAAATAAAACCACGAAACCAGAAACCAAAAAGACTAATATGAAAAGCCAAACACCAAAAGTCATCACGCTTGACTATGACCCCGTATTTGGGGCGAAACTTGTTGAAACCGACGCGCCGGAAACGACCGCCGGCACGAATAATGCTTTTGCGCAAACTCAAAAATTTTCGCGCGGACGTAAAGCGATATTCAAAAGAACGCGGAACAAATAACGCCTGTTAATTCCTGTCAATGACAGCTATGAAAAAATTCTATATCAAAACTTTCGGCTGCCAGATGAACGTGTACGACAGCATGCGTATCGCGTCCATGTTTCGCGCGATGGGATTCGCCGAAACGGATGACGCAAAGGCGGCGGATGCGATTGTGCTTAATACATGCGCGGTGCGCGAAAAGGCGACAAATAAAGTGTTCAGCGAGCTTGGCCGACTGCGCAGCAATAAAAAACCGGACGCGATATTCGGCATCGTCGGATGCGTCGCGAGAGAGGCGGGCACGGATGCGTTCCGCCGGATTCCGGAATTGAATTTCGTTCTGGGCCCGCAGACCTATCACAAGCTGCCGGAAATAATCGCGAACCCGGGTGTAAAATTATTGGACATTGAATTGCCGGGGCTTGAAAAATTCAACGCCCTTGATAATTCAGCATTCAAGATTCATCATTCGGCATTCGCGTATGTTCCAATCCAAGAAGGATGCAACCATTGCTGTACATATTGCATAGTGCCGTTTACCCGCGGACGGGAATTGTCGCGCCCGTTCGACGATGTCATGCGCGATGTTCATGCGGCGGCGGATGCGGGCGCGATTGAAATCTGTTTTCTTGGCCAAAATGTAAACGGGTACAAATTTTCTTTGGCAAACCTTATCCGCGAAACCGCGAACATTGAATCGGTCAAACGCATCCGGTTTACATCGTCGTACCCCACCGAAATGTCCGACGATTTGATTGCGTTATTCGGTACGGAACCAAAGCTTTTGCCGTTTTTGAACATGCCTATACAAAGCGGGTCCCAGAATGTATTGACAAGGATGAACCGTCCGTATTCTTTGGAGCTATATCTCGGCATAGTTGATAAATTGAAAAATATTCGCCAGGACATTCAGATTTCATCGGACTTCATCGTCGGGTTTCCGGGCGAAACAGATGAAGAATTTGAACAAAGCTGTGACGTCGCGCAAAAGGTCGGATATATAAATTCTTTTTCGTTCAAATACAGTCCGCGGCCGCATACCGCCGCCGCGTTGATGCCCGGCCAGATTCCGGAAAATATAAAAAAACAACGCTTGAAAATCCTTGACGGCATCCTTAACGAAAACAACCGCGCGTTTAATGAATCATGCGTTGGAAAAATATTTGAATGCCTTGTCGAAGGTCCGGACAAAACCGGTAAACATCTGATTGCAAGGACGCCTTATATGCAGCAAATAATCATCCCGAAAACCGATTCGGCGCTGGTCCCGGTTCGCGTAACTTCTGCGAACAAATGCAGCCTTCGCGGAGAAGTTGTCAAAAATCAATCCTGATACTGGCGCCCAGTTTATAAAACCTTCCTAAATCCATATCCATAACCGCGGCATTTAAGCCGACGCCAAAACCATCGCGCGGAGAATTTATATCGGCGCGAATTCCGAACTCGCCGCCGCCGGAATGATACGCCAACCCGTACGCGCCGTATTCCGTTTCGATACCCATGTTTACTTCTCTGTATCCCATGCGCCCGCCGCCCGCGAATGTGATTTCTGAAAAACTGTCGTACAATACGCGCGACGAAAAGCCGTGTGCGCGGACAAACGGCGTTATATGGAAGCCGCCGCGGACAAACGCTTTTGCGCCAAGTTCGGCGGTGCCGTGATACGCGGTGCCGCGCGGGTCGAACGTCATGCCGCCAAGGCCGTCGTGCACGGGTCCTGTTTGGAAATTTGCAAATAAGACGCCGGCATTCGCCGCGGCATAAAATATTCTGTAATCCATCCGGCCGCGAATATCGAAACCGTAAAATATGCCGTCGAATTCTTCCAACCCGGAATTTGAGAAATCGCCCGCGCGAACCGACACGCCGAACGATGCGTTGCCCGCGGATATATCAAAACCGGCATTCGCGGAATACAAAGTCAAATCGTCGCCGAATATCGTATCCGTGCCCGCCATATCGTCGGTGCGCGAAAACATGGCAAACACCCTTAACGGATTCATAAGTCTTGCCGGGCGAAGCGCGACGCTGTTTTCAATAACATTGTACAGCTGGACCATTGATTGCGCGGCATCCAAACGCTGGATAAGTCCCGGATATGCCCCGACATCGCGCAAATCGTCCAAGAACCAACCCTCCGGACTGTCCAGAAGCCGGCTGTAATCCGTCACCCGCGATACGACAAGGATTGCGACACTGTCCTCGTCGCGCCATACGACTTTCGTATCGAACATCCCGGGCGGCCCGGCACTGATGAAAATAAATCCCGCGCGGTGCGCGTCGGCAAGAAGGATATGTTCGCCAGACTTTGGCATTCTGGGAAGAACGAAAGTAACAGCGCCTTGGATTTCCACCGGCATGACATACGGCAGACAGCACAGATTGAAATGAATTTCCGAATTCCGCAATATTAATTTTCCGGCGCCGTTCGACTGGGCTTCCTTTACGATATCCATAAAATGCGCGCCCTTGGCATTTTCCACAAGATGACTTGTCGATGCGGGCGCGCCGCCAAAAATCAGCATGTACAAAGCGACAAAAATGGAAATTTTATCTCTCACAGTCGGCCGACGATTCTAGGAATATAATCACAATATTGTCAACGCGAAATTTTTTCCGTTTGCGATTGCTCAGTTTTGCTGTTATCATTAAATCAATAAGAAAGAGATTAAGTTGAGAACGATTGCAGAGCATTCCCTGTCCGGGAAAACGTGGGTCGAATCGGGAACCGAAAAACAGGACAATATTGCCAAAAGCGTTCTTCAGGCGCGCGGCGTTACCGACCCCGCCGACGTGCAGAACTTCCTTTGCCCGTCCATAAAGGACCAGATGCCGGACCCGAATGTTTTGACCGGGATGGAGCGCGCCGCCGAAATTGTAAAAGACGCCGCGCGTGCGGGCAAACGCATCGCGATATTCGGCGACTATGACGTCGACGGCATAACATCAACCGCAATCATTGTAAAATATCTGCGAAGCGTCGGCCTTGACCCGCTTTGGCATCTGCCGTCGCGCGACGGCGAAGGGTACGGCCTTAACATCGCCGCAATTGAAGAATTGGCGGATGCGGGCGCGGAAATTCTTATTACCGTCGATTGCGGGATATCCAGCGTTCGGGAAACTGCGCGCGCCAAAGAGCTTGGGCTTACGGTCGTTGTAACCGACCATCACAGCCCCGGACCAAATCTTCCAAATGCGGACGCGATTATAAATCCAAAGCGCGCGGACGATACGTCCGGGCTTTCGTATCTTGCGGGCGTGGGCGTCGCGTTTATGTTTCTGGTCGCCCTTAACCGGGCATTAAGGGATGCGGGTCATGACGTGTCGGGCGCCAATTTGTTGGAATATATGGATATGGTCGCGCTTGGGACGATTTGCGACACGATGCCGCTTGTGGGACTTAATCGCGCTTTTGTCGCGACGGGACTCAAGATAATAGACGCAAGGCAGAATCTTGGCCTTCGCACACTTATGGATATCGCGGGCGCGAAAAAGGCAAGCGTGTATGTCGCGGGGTTTGTAATCGGACCGCGCCTTAACGCCGCCGGACGCCTGTCAAGCGCGTCGCCCGCATTGGAATTATTACTTACCGACAATCCCGGCACCGCCGCGATTCTGGCGGAACAGTTGGACAAACAAAATCAGGCGCGCAAAGATATCGAAAACGGCATTCTTATGATTGCGTCGGAGATGGCGGAAAAATGCTGTGATAATGGCCGGCACAGTCTGTTTCTTTGCGGCGACAACTGGCACGGCGGCGTTATGGGAATCATCGCCGGACGGTTAAAGGACAAATTCGGCATGCCGACGTGCGTCGCGTCGAAAACGGACGGCATTATAAACGGCAGCGGGCGCGGAACGCCCGGCGTAAACCTTGGCGCGATTATTCACGAAGCGCTTGACGCCGGAATACTTACCGAAGGCGGCGGCCACGCGGCCGCGGCGGGCTTTTCATTATTGGAAGAAAACGAAGGCGCGTTTTGCGAATTTTTGGAAAGGCGCGTTTCCGAAATACTTGACGGCGAACGCCCAAGACAGGAAATCATAATCGACGCACAGCTTGATGCGGGCGGCGCGAATATGAAGCTTGTCCGGGAAATGGAATCATTGGCGCCGTTCGGACAGGGTAATCCGGAACCGATGCTTATGATATACGGCGGCGAATTGGCATACGCGACAACGATGGGCGGCGGCGGGCATATCCGCGGCTCTTTACGGACAAGCGCGGGTGTAAGTTTAAGCTTTGTCGGCTTTAACCTTGCATGCGGCCCGATTGGTCAGTTTTTGCTGGACGAATCGAATATAGGTCGTAAAATAACGATGTGCGGCCGCCTGACATGTAACGAATACAACGGACGAACGTCGGCGCAATTTATCATAGAGGATGTCGCGATATAAGAGCATAGATAATAGAGCATAGATTATTGCTTTGATGTCTTGACTTTTATGCCTACAATGAAAGTGTAAAGGTTATAACCAATGAAAAAATCTATTATCTGTGCTCTATGCTCTATGCTCTTGTCAACATTCGCATCCGCAAATGTTGACAGCGCGCTTGTCCGCCGCGCCGAAGATTATTTGAACGGCATTACGGGCCTTACCGGCGATTTTACCCAAACCGCGGGCGGACGGCGCGACACCGGAAAATTCCACATGCTTCGCCCCGGACGCGTGCGGCTGGATTACAATCGTACGCCGATACAATTGATTGCCGACGGCCGCGATTTGTATTTCTTTGATAAATCTTTGGACCAGATAACCACCGTGCCGCTTACATCGACGCCCGCCGGAATTCTTGTAAGGCCGAATATAAATCTGCGCACCGCCGACATAGCCGTCACGGAAACAAACGCGGACACGAACACATTCTCATTAAGAATGCACATTAAAGATTCGCCGGGGCTTGGCAATATGCTTGTCGTGTTTGACAATAATCCGGTTCGCCTTAACGCATGGACGGTGACGGATGCGACCGGCGCAACAACAGAAGTCAAGTTTGCCAACCTGCAGACCAAAACAGATTTCGGAAGAAACTTTTTCCAAATCCAACGGCACAGAACCACAACGCCCGCCAGCGGCGGCGACGCATTCTTTGAATAGAAAGGCCTGGTATGAGCAAAAAAGAAAACCTTAAAAACGGTTCAAAAAGCTTTGCAGGCGGCGGTAACTTCAAGTCCCAAGGAATAAAAAATGTTCGGAATATCACCAAGTGAATTCTTATTAATCCTTGTCGTCGCGATTGTGGTGATACCCGCGAAAAGCTGGCCCGATGTGGCGCGCATTGTTGCGCGCGCGGTTAAATTCGTCCGCGAACTTGTATGGAAAATCACGGACGCGGCGGAAGAAATCAAAGAACAAATCGAACTTGAAAAGCCCATCACGGACCTTACCCAGAAAACAATGGACGACGTTATGAGCGTGTTCCGGGTACCGGAAGACAAAAACCGTAGGGGCAAATATCATTTGCCCCGCAAAACACCAACAAAAAACAAAGCATGAATTTGTTGGAATTATCAGGGGCAAATGATATTTGCCCCTACGCCACAAAGTAAAGACAAAAAATGAAGATGACCATGCTTCAACATTTCGTCGAACTTCGCAATCGCATCCTTTGGACGATGCTGTTTTTTGCAATCGCCGTCGTCGCCGGATTTTTCGTCGCACCGTATGTTCAAGAAGTTTTGTTGCAACCGCTTATCGCGTCATGGCCGGGCGGCACGATTCTTTACACACGCGTCACCGACGGATTGATGATTGAATTCCGGCTTGCGCTGTTGTTCGCGGTATTCGCCGCGACTCCGTTCGCGCTTTATCATATATGGTCGTTCGCGTCGCCGGGGCTGCAGCCGTCCGAACGCCGGTTTTTCGTGCCGATGCTTGCCATATCGCCCGTGCTGTTCCTTGCCGGCGCGGCGTTCGCGTATTTTGTAATCTTTCCGGTGATTTTCGATTTCTTCATATCGCTTAACCAAACGCGCGCGATGCCAAGCGTTTTGCTGCCCACAGCGACCGACCATTTGGCGTTTGTCATCAATCTTTTGAAAGCGTTCGGAATCGCGTTTCAATTGCCGCTTGTGCTCATAGCGCTGAACCGAATCGGGGTTCTTTCGCGACGCATGGTCGTAAAATCGCGCCGGTTTGCGATGGTCGGGATATTTATTTTTGCGGCGGTGCTTACCCCGCCGGATATATTGTCACAGATTCTTCTTGCTTTGCCGCTTCTTTTGTTATTCGAAATTTCGATATTATTTATGAAGAAAGATTAAGAAAATCCACCGGATTTATGGTATAATTTATGCGTGAAAAAAGTCCTGTGCCTTTTGCCTGTCGTCATGCTCCTTTGGTCTTGTGATTTAACGCCAAAGGTTTCGGGCGCCGTCCACAGCGTTGCCACGGGCCGGGAACAACGCCCACCGCCGGGGACGGTCGCCCATTATGGCACACCCGCGACCGATTTGTACGGCCGCGCGGAACCGGAACACGTAAGCAAAAACGATTTCATCCTTAAAGAAAGTCCGGACGATTACAGGCCGCCTCCGCCGCCCGCCCCGACACCCGCGCCGGAACCGCGCCAGAGCGAAAGCGCCCCGCCCCGCCCCGCGTCGGATGCCGATGACCCGCTTCTTGTGCCCGCGCGCATAGCAGCGGCGCCTCCGCCGACAATTATCGCACCGGAAACAAGCGAAGTCACCGTGCAAAGAGGCGACACGGTGTTCAGCATTTCTCGTCGGACAAACGTTCCCGTCCGCGATTTGATTGAAGCGAACAATCTTCGGCCGCCGTATACGCTTGCCATCGGTCAAAAGCTGCAAATTCCGGGCGCGCGTTTTCATACCGTCCGCGCGGGCGAAACGCTTTACTCCATAAGCCGCGCTTACAGCGTGGACTTAAGTACTCTTGCCCGTGAAAATAATATCGAAGCGCCGTTCGGGCTTGCGGTCGGACAACGGCTTCGCCTTCCTGCGACCGTCACGACCATGGCGGCGACGCGCACGGCTGATACACCCGCGGCGGCTGCGGCGCCCGCGCCCGCAGAGGCGCCGACAATAACGGAAACACGGACAGTGTCGTCAAGACCGACCGGAAGGCTTCCCGCAACGCCCGCGCGCGCCGGCACCCGGTTTGCCTGGCCGGTTCAGGGGCGTGTCATATCGCCGTTCGGCGCAAAGCCAAACGGCCTGTTCAATGACGGGATAAACATATCCGCGCGCGCCGGTACGGCGGTAAGGGCTGCGGAAAACGGCGTTATCGCATACGCCGGAAATGAATTGCGCGGCATGGGCAATCTTATAATTATCCAGCATGCGGGTGGGTGGATGACGGTGTACGGGCATCTTGATACTATGACGGTCCGGCGCGGCGCGCGCGTGAATCTTGGCGAAAAAATCGGCACGGTGGGAAGCACCGGCCGGGTGACGGAACCTCAATTGAATTTCCAAATCCGCCGCGGAACGAAAGCGTATAATCCGACGACGCAGTTAAGGCGATAATGTGATCCGTGTTGGTGTCGGTGCCCGTGACCGTACCGGTAATTATAAAGGATGTCCACTATAGCAGACATCCTTTATTTCATGCGTTAATTTTTGTTTTATGCGTTAATTAATGATTGTCCAATATATTGGACAACCGTGCCAACCACCGGCACGAACCACCAGCCACTAATTAAAAAGCATCGGCATTATGGCGTCCATTATGGCGCCCGCTGTCGGCACCGCATTCCACGCCGCGGTCCGCCATCCGAACGTTTCGGGAATTCCGCGCGGCTCGTCAAGCATGACAAGCATGGTGTATTGCGGCGATTCAATCGGAAACGCGACAATGAACGAAGTCATGTTGCGGGTCCGGTCTATCGCGCCGTCCACGCGTTTTTCCGCAGTCGAAGTTTTTCCGCCTATGTTTATTCCGGCGACACGTGCGCGGCGTCCGCTTCCCTCTTCTGCGGTCATGAACAGGATTTCGCGAATTTCTGCGGAAAGTTCGCTTGATATGACGCGCGCGCCGTCTACGGGCCCGATACCGCGTCGCTGCATCGTGGGCCATATATAAACCCCGCCGTTCACCATCGCGTTAAATGCAAGTATCAAATGCATGGGCGTCACCGCGATTCCGTGTCCGAAAGATATTGTCGCGCGTTCGACCGGCCCCCATTGCGCGGGCATAAGCGGCCTCTCGGTCCGGCCGAATTCCAAATCCAGCGCACGGTCCATAAATGTCTTTCTGAAGAATTCCGCCTGGGCCGACACAGGCATGTCCAAAGCAATCTGCACAGACCCGACGTTGGACGAATGGCGCAGTATTTCCGCCACCGAAATACTTGGGCGCGGCGGGCGAAAGCTTGATATATCGGAAATTGTCGCGGATACGCGGCCGTGCCGGTTAAGAATCCGATAAGGGCGCGATACGTTATATTCCCGGGTAAGAGGAATGCCGTGTTCCGCCGCCATTACGGTATTGAAGACTTTGAAGCTTGAACCCATTTCATAAACGCCGCGCAGGGGCAGATTCTTCATAAGGCTTGGGTTATACAGCGCGCGGTTTTCCGGGTCAAAATCGGGAAGCGACACCATCGCGATTATTTCCCCGGTGCGCGCATTCATAAGGATGCCCATCGCTCCAATCGCGCTGAACCTTTGTTTTGCGGCGGCAAGTTCCCGATGAAACACGGATTGAATGCGCGCGTCGACGGAAAGGACAAGCGGGTCGCGATTTTCCGAAAGGTATCTGTTCTCGGTGCGCTCCATCCCCTCTAAACCGCGCATGTCCGTGCCGACAAACCCGACCACGTGCGAGAACAGGCTTCGTTTCGGATATCTGCGCTGTTCCGTTTCTTCGACCGACACTCCGGGGATTCTTGCGCGTTTGACTTCGGCGCGCTGTTCGTCGGACGCCATCCGGCGAAGGAATATAAACCGTCGCCCTGAATCAATATCGTCAAGCGCGCGCGCGACGCTTATTTCCGGAATGACGCTGTTTATAAATCGCGCGGCCTGTTCCCGGTCGCGCACATGCGGCGGGCGCAAGACTATGTGCCCCGATACGACATTAGTCGCAAGTATGGCGCCGGTCCGGTCAACAATGTCCGCGCGCTGTGACACCCAGTATCCCTGTCCGCTTCCGCGGCGGGTGGCGCCGCTTGTCTGCATGCCAAGATGTATGGTGCGCACGGCGAACGCCGCGAACGCGATTATAAAAAGCCAATGCATGATTCGCAGACGCACGGAACTCTCCGACTTTGCGGACGCGCTTATATTTTTGATTATGTCTTTGCCGACTTCGAACATTTTTTCCCTGGTGATTCGTGGCTGGTGCCGGTGGCTCGTTATCTTAACGGTATCTCGCCTATATTTATATTCTTTCCGAACCCTATGGTTTCAAATCTTGGGAATGCCATGGATACGATGCCGCGAAGGTTTTCCGGACGCAAAAGCCCCGAAAAATACGCCCGCTTTTGCGCGTATTCCTGTTGCGTTCGTATAATCGCCGTCTTTGTCCGGGCGCGGTCTTTTTCCTGGATCCTGAACGCCACCTGGAACGCCGCAATCATGATGAAAGCGACTATTAAAAGCCCCAAGCCCAATTGAAACATCTTTTCGTCTTCGCGCATAAATGACCCCTGTTGCTAACGCTATTCTATCACAAACTTTCCGGAAATAAAATTATTCTTGACGGGTCTATTTTATCTATATATAGTGCCGTTCGGTTGTTTTTGGCACAATATATTGTATTGGGACAGATTCGGTAGTTTCCTATTGCAAATACAGACCGATACGCTATATTCCGCCGGTGTCTTAACCAAGGGAAGGAAAAAATGGCTTTAATTCATATTAATGATTCTGATTTTGATTCAAACGTGGCTGGGGGCATTACGCTTATAGACTTTTGGGCGGAATGGTGCGGCCCGTGCCGTATGTTCGGCCCGATATTCGAAACCGCCGCCGCGAAACACCCGCACATAAAATTCGCAAAGTTCGAAATCGACGACGCCAACCGCCGCGTGCCCGCGAAATACGGGGTGCGGTCCATTCCGGCGGTGCTTGCGTTTCGGGACGGAGAGGTTGTATCGACGCGGACCGGCCTGTTGTCGGAACAAGAATTGGAAAGCTGGATTAATGAATTTGCGGATGGCGCGTAATGCTTCGCAATATGAAAAAAGGACTATGTCATGACAAAGAAAAATTATAAGACGATAGAGCTTGACCCAAAATACATCCCCAAAAAAACCGAAGAATACATGTGCGAAACACAGCGCGCGTATTTTTACAAACTTCTTCATGACATGCGCGAAGAAATCACCGCGACAATGAACGATGTTATGGGCACGCTTGACATCAAACATAAAACCGAAGGCGTGGCGGATGATTTCGACACCACCACTTTTGAAATCGAAGCGGATATGCGGTTGCACGCGCACGAACGCAGTGTTGCGGTAATGGGTCAAATCGACGCGGCGCTTGACAGGCTTGAGAAAGGCACATTCGGATACAGCGTGCTGTCCGGCGACGAAATCGGGCTCAAGCGCCTTATGGCGCGTCCGTTCGCCCCGCTTACTTTGGAAGAACAGGAAGAAAGCGAGAAGAAAAGACGATAAAAAAACGCCGCGAAAGCGGCGTTTTAATTAACAGCCCCGACATATTAACTAGTTATCCGTTACAGCTGCCCGCCCGCCTGTCTGAACCGTAAAATTCAATTTCATTTCTGTTAAAATGGATTTCAACGCTTCAAGGGGACCGCTTACACTGCATTCATTTGGCCGGACTCTCATAAAAGTACCGCCATCACAATCAAATTCTGGGCTTTTGTTGGGCCTTTGTACGCAATTAGCTGCCCTGCGGAAACGCTGACATTCCTGAAAGGACGGAATGCTTCCATGTGATGTGCCCGCCGGGTTTCTAATAATAATATTTTCGTTCCCCTTGGCCTCCCCCCGGATTAAACTTCTTGCCTGATTATGCGCCACACTGTGCGATTCCGTCGTGTCGCCGCGCGTAACCCGTTCCCGGGCCGCTTCTTCAACAGGCTCCGTATCCGCAACACGCGCACCCGCACCGGATATTGCAAACACCGCAAGCAGCGCCCCGGTGATTAATAGTGTCTTGTCCATGGTTTCTCCTTTATTGGTTTGTTTTTGGGTTTATTGCAGGGGAGCACCCCATACGCCACATATAATCGTGTTAATATCTCCCGCATATATCATAGCGGAATTATATCACAGTTTTTGCCATTCCCAAAATCAAATGTATAAAAAACAGACTGTCTACCATAGTAGACAGCCATAAACAACCGACACACCAATTCAACTTTCAACTTTCAACATTCATCATTAAAATCCCCCGACCACAAGCTTTGGGTCAATCGCGACATTCCGCCAATACACGCCAAGGTGAAGATGCGGCCCGGTAGACCGTCCCGTCGACCCGACCGTCCCGATGACATCGCCCCGGCGCACCGTATCGCCGACGCGCACATCTTTGCTGTCCATATGCATATATGCGGAAACAATGCCGTGCCCGTGCGATATAAAAATCGTCTTGCCGTTAAAGAACATGTCGGCGGCGATAATCACAACCCCGTCGGCGACCGGTTTGACCTTTGTGCCGCGCGGCGCCGCAATATCGACGCCAAGATGCGGACGGCGCGGATAATTATTGACTATGCGGCGCGACCCGAAAACCGCGCTTATGCGATGCCCCATCATATTATCCGGCAATCTCATATCCATAAAGCCCGTCGCGTCAAGATTCGCCGCCTCTGCGCGATTTCGCCGGACAAGCGCATTTTCGGATTCAATGCGGCGAAGAACATCCGCCGCAAGTTCGTCGAACACCCGGCTTACCGTGATTCTTTGTTCCTGGTACGTCCGCTGTTCTATTCTGTATGTATAAACGCTGCAATCGCCCGCGCGGCGGCGTGCAGGCTTGCAGAACCTTAATTGCAGATTTTCCGGATGGTCGCGGTCAAGCCCGATGATAAAAATCCCGTTCATCGATATTTTTTCATCGCCGCTGTACACGTTCCAATTGTCATCAAGTTCGCCGTAAAGCATGCCGCCCTGTCTTGCGATGCCGCAAAGGACGGGCGCGCTCGCCTCCACTCCGCGAACGCCGCAATTTGCATAAAGGGCGCAAGGCATAAGGCACAGGGCATAAATTGTAAAAAATTTTCCAACCAGCTTCATACCGTATGCCCTATGCCCTGTGCCCTATAAAAAACCGAAGATTCTCCGCAATGTCCGGCCGCATCCTTTTGGCAAGGCGGTGCATGCTTTCCATTACCGCGGGACTGTCGACAAGAGCCGAAACTTTGGGTGAAAATCCTGTGTCGATATTTTCAAGCATTCCGTAAAACCTTCCGACCGCGTCCGTTTGTTTTTTTGCCGCCTGTGCATAAAGCATAATTCCGTCCGCACCGACGCGTTTCAGTATATTGAAAATTTCCGCCCAGCCGTACGGTTCTATATTCCCAAGAAAGGCGGATAGAAAAAGTTTTTTCCCGAAAAACAAATCGTCCCGCACCGGCAAAAGCGCGCCCGCAATATCCGCAGACCACGGCAGGATGACGCCGTCCGCGCCCTTTTTGAACACAGCGTGGATTTCCGGGGCAAGCTTTGACGGGTCGCAAATTCCCGAATCTTGAAATACCGCGAAGACTTCCGTTCCTTTGCCTTCCATCCATGCCCATACGATATGAACATGCGCGGGCGCGACCGCAACAGCCCGGCTTTTCACGCGAAGCGCCATATCGGACGCCGCGACAAGGTCGGACGCGGACGCATCCGCCCCGCACCAGATGTCGGTCATAGATATTATTTCCTGTAAAGATTCCGTATAGTCTATGCTCATATTTCGCTTCCATAAGAGTATCATATTTATGCTATAATGCAAATCATGAACATTAATAAGTTCCTTTTGGGCGCACTCTGGACAACGGCGTTGGCCTTGGCGCTTGACTTCTGGCTTGACATCCGGTTTGGTTTTAATATGTTTTTGCGCGGACATTGGGCGTATCTTGCCGGGGTGCAGACGGGCTCTGAAATCGTGCACCCGCTGTTCTATGGGTCGCTTTTTGCATTCGCCATTTTGCTTCCGTTCGGGCTTTATATGATTTCCCGGCCAAGCCGGCGCATAATCCTTGAACGAAAGACGGAAATCCCGCGCCCGTATACCCCCGCGATTCCAACGGCTGTTCCCGCCGCCGCGCCGGCGTACCCGGCGTATCCCGCCGCGCAATCCGCGGCAATTCCAACACGTCCGCCGTCTGTTACCGTGCCGTCGGATTTGCATATAACGAACCCTGTGGAGCATATATCCACACCGCCGCGGGCGAACACCGTGCGCCAAGATTACGGCGTGCAATCGGCACCTGCGCCCGATTCGGACACCATCCAAAGGATTGTAACAAGCGCGGGATACATAATGAAAAAACCGCCGCGGACGGGCGGCTATACGCCGGACATATGGGCCATCGGCGCGGACGAAGTTTTGATAATCGGGAAAATAACGGCGGCGCCGGGCGCGCTTCGCACGCTTGAAGCGCTTGCGGACAAGGTTTGCGCGCTTATCGCGGACACGCTTGACGAAAGTGTTCAGATACAGGTGCGGACATTTGTCGTCGATGATATTGATTCGCTTCGCGAATGGGCGGACGCCAACAAATCAAGACCGGTAACGGACGACGAACGCGAAGACTTCGACGCGTACAGCGAATACATGGATTCCATCACGGGGTATTTCGACAACAAATGATAAGAAATGACAAAGTTTGATGCCGAGCGCAGGCTCGCCGCACTTTTGCTTGAAGACATGCCGGTTATGGAATTTGTCGTCCGACCCGTGGCCGTGGCGCCGGACTGGTTCGCGACTTTCCGAAAACTTCGCCGCGAATTTATGGAATCGCTTGACGATTCGATTCAAGAGCTTTCTTTCCTTGACCTGTCCCAAAATGATTTTATGGATTTGCTTCGGGGGATGCGGTTGCCGGAAAATCTTTCCGTGCGGTGGCGCGTTCCGCTTGAATACGGCGGAAAACTTTCAAAGGACAATATGTTCATGTGCCCGACATTTTTCGCCGGGCAGAACATGGACCGGTTTATTCTGGAACAATCGGGGCGCCCGTCCATATGGCTTCCGAATCCTGTAAAGAAAATATACGTCCCGACAAATCTGATTACGGGCGGTCCGGGCGGCAACGCCGCAAGCGACCGCATGACCAACGCGTTCGTGCCGCCAAGCATGGGAAGGGAGTAAGCCGCCATGACCCGCGAAGAATTTATATCGGAACTTGAAAAACGCGGCGCGGTGCTTTTGCCGCATGCGTCCGCGCGTGCGCTTGAACTTGCCCAGAATGCGCTTCAACAGATGCGCGCGGCGATGATGCCGCCCGTCCTTTCGGATATATACAAAAGCATCGCGGGCGGAATGATTGCGGGCGATTCCAACATATTCGGCACGGAAGACATCGCGCGCCCCGGCCGGAATTACGAAATCCCAAGCCTGATACAAATCAACCGCGAAGTCTCCGGGCTTCCCGGCACGGCGGGCCGGACCATATTCGGTCGGAACCAGATGTTCTGGTTTGCGTTCGACGCGTTTGGGAATTTCTACATGCTGGACATATTGAATCTTAACGCTTTGCGCGAATACGGCGGCGACGCGTATCGCGCCATATTGGATTGCCTGGCGGTTGGCAAAATATAAAATGAAAAAAATTTCGATAACCATCGCGGGACACAGGACAAGCGTAACGCTTGAAAAAGAATTTATCGACGCGCTTGCCGAAATCGCGCGCTTGCGGAAGAAATCCGTTGCGGAATTGATACGCGAAATCGACGAATCGGCGCCCCGGAAAAACCTTTCGTCCGCCATCAGAGTGTTTGTTCTTAAACACAAAATTTGATATAATAATCACCGAGAGAGTAATGAAAAATTTAATCTGCCATATATTGGCCGTTGCCATTATGCTGCAAAGCGTTGCGGTGCCTGCCGCACGCGCCGCTGCGGTTGTGCAGAATCCCACACGGGTCGCGGCATCGCGGGCGAATATCGGCGGCACCGAATGCGAACAAATTTACGCCGGATGCATGGACCAGTTTTGCACAAGCGGCAATGAAAACGCCGGCCGCTGTCTGTGCAGCAATGACTTTCAAAGAATCGACGAAGAATGGACGCGCCTTGGCGCCGCGGAAATCGAATTGGCGAACCTTACCGCGCGCGCTGTCGAAGATATCGAAGCCGGTGCGGCGGCCGAAATAAACCGGGCGGCGACACCCCGCACACCCGCTCCGTCGCGCGCGCGCGCGTCACAGGCGGCGGCGCTTGCATTATTTAACGAACACTCGCGCGAGGCGGACCCGAACGATATCTCCAACCTTACCGGCGCGGCGCGGCTTGCCGCCGCGGACCGGATGTGCCGGCCGCGTCTGCCCGCGAATTGCAACCTTGCCCTTACGCGGACATGGTACCAACAGACCCTGCGGTCCGATTGCCGGGCATACGAACTTGTAGTGGAGAACCGCAGACGCCAAGGCGCCGCGCAAGAACGTCTTGCCCGGCAATCCATACGCGACGCGGCCGCCGCATCTTTCGAACATGCCAACAGGTTTAACAGCGGCGACTGCCTTATGAACTTTATGGAATGCATGCGCGAAGACACGGCCTGTGGCCGCACTTGGGAAAATTGTCTTCACGGCCGGCTTGCCCAGAATCGCATGAAGTGCGAGCACATTCTTGACCAATGCATAAACGTCCGCGAATTCGTATGGACCAATTTCGTACGGCTTGCGACACCGGAAATCGAAACCGCACAGGTTATCGCGGCATCGGACATGCGTCAATCGTGCCTTCGCGATGTTTCCAATTGCATCGGACGCGCGTGCGCCGACATGATTGGCACGGGCGGAGATATTTCTTTTGCTTCGTGCATGGTGAATCCGACCGCGATTCAGGCAAGGTGCCGCGTACAGCTTGACCGGTGTCGTGATATTCCCGGCATATTCGACCTTGCCGCAAGAAGATGGGACGCGATGCAGGAAAGCGCGTGCCAGAACGAAGTCCGCCGATGCTTTCAACGCGACGACGCGTGCGGAGAAAATTGGTCGAAATGCGTGGGTCTTGACTTGCCCGCGATGCACCGCATGTGCCCGCCGGACAGGCTTGTGATATGCAGTCGCGCGCAACCCGGATTTAATATCCAGGATTTGAACGACATCCTTATGGGCATATACTTGGCGCTTGACAATGCGGCGCTTGAACATTGCAACAACGCGGTCAACCGTCGGATGATGGAAATTTGCGGAAGCCTTGGCATGTGCGACCAATTCGCAAGACTTCCAGGTTTTGGCGCCGAATCGCTTCGCCGCGAAAGGCTGGGGCGCACAAATATCGAAGGCGTGACGGGCATGGTGTCTTGGGACCTTGTCGGCATATCGGCGGGCGAAGAATGGTCCGCCTGTATGACGCGGGGCGGCCGGAATTGCGACCGCCTTCAGAGACCCGGAACGCTCTTGATTAACGAATACTTGCAAGAATTCGACCAGGTTAACGACGGTAACATCGGCTATGTCGCCGCGGCGCGCGCACGCATAAGGTCGGAAATGGAAACGGTTCAGCGTGACATCGAAAACGCGATAATCCTTATGAACAACGACCCGGTGGTGGCGCAATGCGTCGGCGGACGGGCATTGGCGCAGATTACGGGAAGACAGGGCGATTATTCCGAAGGCCGGTTCCCATTGATGTCAAACGCGTATCGCATCTCTATCGCCCGCGCGGCGCTGACCCAGGCCGCGATGAACCAATCCCGGCGCACCGAACAATTGCGAGGCGAAATCCTTCGCGGAGCGGATTCGATGAACGCGCAATTCCGTTGCTATACAATCCCGATAGATGTGGAGAGACAGCTTATCGCAAACAATATATGGCCGGGCATGCCGACATCCATGCCGGCCCAGCCTAATATCCGCGAACTTATCCTTGATTCCACCGAACAGCCGTTCAAAACATCGATTCAGGTTTCGCGTGCGGTCTCGGCCCAGGATATCGCGGTGCTTGCCGGTCGAAGGTCTGTCAATGCAATCGGAAACACACAGCTTACCATGCAATACGAAGTCTGGACGGCGTGGAACGAAAGCGAACGGGTTTGCAAATCCTGTACTGTGATAAAAACATGCGGTACAGAGGTAAGAACATCCGGCAACGCACGGCTGCATGAAACACTTCGCACCATCGCGGTATCATGCGCGATTGGCATGGTCACGGCGGGAGTTTCTTCCGCTGTCAAGGCCGTCAGAAGCGGCACCCAAGCAGTGGAAACGGCTGCAAACGTCGCGGACGTCACCACGACTGTTGTTGGCGAAACAGTTGTTGTTCCGATTCAAGGTCCGGTTACGCAAAGCATGGCCGAAGCTGGACAAATGACTCTTGGCTCAATGACCACCTTGCCAGAGGTAGTCGTCACCGCAACACCTCTTACCGAAGCGGGCGCCCAAGCTGTCACACAAGCCACTACAGAGGCAGCGACACAAGCCGCCACCCGTTCCACATTGAGCTTGAGCAATTTAACACGAGAAGTGGGCAGCAACCTTGTCGACGGCGCCGGTGCCGCCTGGGACGCCTGGACCACTCCGGTGCAATGGGCAAATGCCGCTCCTGCAACCACCGGGGTCGTATCCGGAACCGAAGGCGCATTGGGAAGAAGCAGCACTGTCGGGGAAGACATGGCCTGGGCTGTCGGCCAGGCGGCGCTTGGCGTCGGCGTCGGCGCGGCATGCGGCGCAATGGCGAAAGCGTTCCCAATCGGAACAATCGTCGCGCTTGCGATTACCGTTATTGCGGCTATCGGCGCAGGCTTTACCAGTGTGACAACAATCACCACGGATTCTTGTGAAATTCTTCTTGAAGAGTGCGAGGATTTACAGTTCTAGGATGTCATTCCGGAAAAATCGTTTTGCGATTTTTCCGGAATGACACAACAAGCACACTGAACAACAAAATTATTATCATCCACCAATCGCGGCCGATGATGCGGTACGGCGTGACATGCGAAGGGCCGACGCGCCCGTCAAGCGTGCCGGCAATACCAATCGGCAGATATGAAACCACCCGCCCGTCGGCATTGATGAACGCGCTTATCCCCGAAAAATTCGCGCGAACAACGGGAAGCCCCATTTCAATCGCCTGTCTCCGTGTCATGTCCAAATGCTGGAAAGTGCCGGGCGTCCGCCCAAACCAAGCATCGTTGGTAAGGTTGATTATCGCATCGACACGGGTGTCATCCCGGAAATTGCGAAGCAGATGTCCGGGACCAGGAAAGACCCGGGGGATTAGGGAATCCGAAAATATAATCTCATAACAAATCGCCGGCGCGAAATACAGCCCCGCGACATTGATTATCTCCGGTCCCACGCCGGGCGTAAGTTGCCCGGGCGATGGAAGCCGCCCGCCAAGCGGCGCATATTCGCCAAACGGCACAAGATGGAATTTGGAATATATATGACTTATCCGGCCGTCTGCGTCCGCGATAATCATGGAATTCCTTGTCTGTCTTTCGCCGCGCGGTCCGCGATGAATCGACATAGCGCCCGCGATAACCATGCGCCCAAGTTCCTTCGACGACGGGAATCTTACCGCATCCGGGTCGCCGTCGCCCATAACCATGTACGGATACGAAGTCTCGGGCCAGATGATTATATCAGGCGCGCCCGGCGCCCTGCTTAAATCCACAAGTTTCGCCAAATTCACCGCCGCGCGCGCGCGCAAGGCTTCCGGAGAATGAGTTGCCTTTTCCTCCTGTGACTTTCCGGTCTGAACCATGCGAATCAACGGCGATTCCGAATCGACCGCACGGTTTGCGATCTGGATATTATGTTGCCCGTACCCTATTCCAATCAACAGCAACACACCGAAAATCCCGATTGGTAAAAAATCTATGCTCTTTGCTCTATGCTCTATGCTCTTTACGATTGCGTCGGCAATCGTAACCGTCAGCCCGATTATTATGAACGTCAACCCAAGCGCGCCCCATAAAGCCATGCTGTTGGAAAGCTCCAAAGACGGCATTGCAATATTCGCAATCGGATTCCATGGGAATCCTGTGAATATCCATTCGCGAAGCCAAAGCGTGAATGTCCACGCCGCGGCAAAAATTATCGGCCGCCGCCATCCGCATTCCGGATGCCGAATCCCGGATACCGAATCCCGACACGCAAAGCGCGTCATCCAGAACGGCACCGCAAAAATCAATCCACCGACAAGCGCGATTCCAATGACTCCGGGAACTGTGTAAATCGCAAACTGTGCCGCCAATTCCGGGTCCACATATATGGAATGCAGAATCCACCAGAAGTTTGCAACCGCATACCCCGCGCCGAAAGTAAATGGCATAAGGCATAAGGCATAGGGCATATTTTTGGCTCTTTCGCAAAAAATCAGATGATATGCAACACCGATTCCCAATATGGTAAAGGGCCAAAGATAAAACGGCGCAAAGCCAAGCGATGCGATTGCACCGCAGAGCATAGATAACAGAGCATAGAGCATGGATTTTTTTCTGGTTGTATTTTTATCTGTGCTCTCTGCTCTATGGTCTATGCTCTTTAATATCTTCCCCTCCAACGCCTCCATCCTGTCCGCATCCGAATCGGTCAAATGGTCGTATCCCAATAAATGAAGCACTCCATGCACAATCATGTGCGTCGCGTGATTCTTGAATGCAACATCTCTGCTCTCTGCTCCATGCTCTCTGCTCTCGCGTTCGACTGTGTCAAACGCGATGAATATATCGCCAAGCAGTTCCGAATCGCCCGTCTCGAACGACAGCACGTTTGTCGGCTTGTCCTTTCCGCGATATTTTTTATTAAGCGCGCGAAGTTTGGAATCATCGGCAAGATTTATTGAAAGCTCTCTATCCATCGTCCCGAACGGCGAACCCATAAGGGACGCGGGCATCCACGGCGCAATCGCCATGGATGATTTTTTCAAAAGGTTTTCGGTCTTGTCATGCGGCCGCGCAGCGCGCAATGTCGCGTTCACAATCCCCGCGAAATCAATATCGTATTCTTCCCATCTTGGGTCGCTTATATTTATATGAATTTTTACTGACATGCCTTGATGATAAAGCATCGCAATCGCACTTTCAATTGGATTATGGTTGCTCGTTTTTGCTTGACAGAATCAATTATTGGTCTATAATGATATCAAATAAAAGGAAGCCCATCATGACACAAACACATTCCATCGCCGACAAGGCCGCGTCATATTCGCTTGACCGCAAACATAATGCTGAACAAAACCACACGATTGAAACCGTGACGTTCCATATAACATGGGAATGCAGCCATAATTGCAGTTTCTGTTATTGCAAATCGTCGGAATTGTCCGACAAAATCGCGCAAGATTCATCGTATGGCAAAGCCCCGACCTTTGAACAGCTTGCCGAAATAATCGACGCCATGCGCGACGTTCAAACAATCCTGTTTGTCGGCGGCGACCCGGGCGCGTACCCGAATATAATCCGCCTTGCGAAACATGCGAAAAAGGCGGGCAAAACTATCGGCATACTTTCCAATACTCTTACCCTGCCGGATGCGAAGGATTTCGACAAAGACATAAAAGTTTTCGATTTTGTAAGCGTGACTTTCCATGCGGACAACGCAAAGGAACATGACGCGATATGCGGCAAAAAGGGCGCGTTCGCAAATTCCGTCAAAAAATTAAAACAAGTTTCCGACGCCGGCATCGATGTAAGCGTGACGTATAACATCCGACCGGGCGTTGAATCCAAACTTGTGCCGCTGTTGGAATATCTTCAAAAGGCCGGTATCGATGTAAAGGCCGCCGAGATTCAACGCATATCGCAAAAAGGCGGCGCGACATGCGGCCGGACAAACGATAATGTCGACCTTGACAAGACGTGCGAAGAATTCAAGGCTGTTGAAAACATGGGCGTCGAACTTATCATGTGCGATAAATTTCCGCCGTGCGCCCTGCCCGAAGAACATCAGCAATACGCGGGCGCATGCGATTTCGGATATACAAACGGAACCGTCGACATGCACGGCAACCTTGGCCGATGCGGATGCGAAACCGATTATCTGCTTGGCAATATTTTGGAAAAAGATATTCAAGAACTTTGGAACTCTGCGCCACAGCTTGCCGATTGGCGGAATAAAAAACATTTGGACAAGGTCTGCCGGCGCTGTCCGGATTTGAATGATTGCGGCGGCGCATGCTGTCTTACAAGACCCGGCGAATACAGCCCGGATATTCTGCGTCCCGGCCTTGGCACCCTGCGCCGGCGGTATTTCGGTCGTTAATAGTGTTGCATTTTTCGGCCCCGGCGGTATAATCCAAAAAATACCAAAGGGACCGAAATGATTCTTGACCAACAACAAATAACCTTTATCAACGAAAACGAATGGGTGGTTTTTGCGACCGCGGACATGAACGCCGCGCCGCGCGCCGCCGTTGTTATGCCTTCGCGGGTCGATGCGGGCCGGATAATCATATCCGATGTCCAGATGACGCAATCCGCCGAAAATGTAAAAGCCAACCCGAGAGTGTTTGTATCGTCTTATAAAGGCGACACGCAAATCAAGATTTCAGGCGCTGCGGAATATCGGGATTCCGGCTCCCTGTTCGACGAAATAAAAGAATTCGAAAAGACCCGCGACGTCGATGTCAAAGGGATAATTATAGTTACCATCGAACACATTGAACAAACCGACGGGTAACAACATACGCCATCGTTAAGACAGGGCGCTTTCAATAGGCAAAACGAATTAAAGTATATGTCTCTTATTATTCGCGTCCGGCGGAGATACGATGCGTTCCGCCTCCATTCTTTCTATGAACGTTGCGGCTTTGTTATACCCGATGCCAAGTCGCCGCTGGATATACGAAATCGTGGGCTTTTTGTCGCGCGTTACATATTCGACCGCCTGTCGGTACAGGTCGCCGTCCTTTGCCGCTTTTGATTGCGGCATGCCGGGGATGGAATAATCCGCACCCGCGCCGCCGCCCATATCGGGCGTGATAAACTCGCCGCCGAAATCATCGCTGTCGCCGACGCCTTCGACGTATTCCGGCTCTCCCTGGGTCCGCAAAAAATTCGCAACTTTGTTAATTTCTTTATTTTCGATAAATGCGCCGTGTATGCGGACCGGCACGCGGCCGGCTTCGGAAAACAGCATGTCGCCGCACGCCAATAATTGTTCCGCGCCCTTTTCGCCGAGTGTCGTCATCGAATCGATGTTCGACCGCGCCTGAAAAGATATGCGCGTCGGGAAGTTCGCCTTTATAACGCCGGTGATGACGGACGTGTCGGGGCGCTGCGTCGCCATGACAAGATGGATTCCGGCCGCGCGCGCTTTTTGCGCAAGACGCTGAACGCATGCTTCGACTTCTTTTCGCGCGACGGACATCAAATCGGCTACCTCGTCAATAATCACGACAAGGTACGGTATGTCGGACAAATCGATTTCGCGTTCTTCGAATTCCAATTCGCCGGTTTCGGAATCCGTTCCGACCGGCACTTGTTTTGTCATAACTTTGCCTTTGGCGCGAAGTTTTTGAGCCTCTTCGTTATATCCTTCGATATTCTGGACGCCGACGTCTTTTAATTTTTTGTAACGCTCTTCCATTTCGCGCACGGTCCATTTAAGCGCGTTTACGGCCTGGTTCGCATCGGTCACAACCGGCGTTATAAGGTGCGGAATATCGCGCCACAATGTAAAGTCGACGCCTTTCGGGTCCACTATTACAAGTTTGCATTCATCCGGCCGAAAGCGGTACAGGATGGACATTATTATGGATTGCACGAATACCGATTTGCCGGACCCGGTGCGGCCCGCAATAAGAACGTGCGGCATCTTGGCAAGGTCGAAATAAACCGGATGCCCGCCTATGTCGACACCCAGCGCAAGCGGGATGTGATAACGCGAATGGATAAAATCTTGATTGGTGACAAGCGTTTGGAACCGCACCGTGGCGCGTCCCATGTTCACCATTTCGACGCCGATATATTTGGTTCGCGGAATCGCCGCTATGCGGATATTTTCGGCGGCCATTGCGCGCGTCATGTCTTTGACGGTGTCGGTGATATTTTTTATCCGCATGCCGTCGGCGGGTTCGAATTCATAAAGCGTAACGATGGGTCCGGGCTTGATTCCCATGACTTTGCCGAATACGCCGTATTGTTCGAAATTGACCTCCATCGCGCTTGCCGTATTTTTTAATTCCGACGTCACCGCATGGCGCGAGAATATGGATTTTTCCAGAAATTCCGGCGGAGGCAATTCGTAATCATCATCCGCAACGCGGCGGCGGCGCGGTGTTGGTTTTTTTGTCGCGGCACTTGTCGCGCCGGGGCTTCGCAAAGGCGGACGCCGCCGCGGTTTTATTTCTTCTTGCTCTTCTTCCTCTTCATATTTTTCTTCGACGTATTTTACCATTTTCGGGCGCGGCCGATATTCAATAAGGCGCAATTCCGACGCAAGCCAAAGCGTATAATCCCCGACAAGACGCACGACCGCAAGCACGGTACCGATTTTTATCCGCAGCAAGACACCGGCCATATACAGGAACAGTGCGATAAACAAAACCCCGAACACAAATGTGAATCTTCCGGCGAAAAGCCCGATGTCATGCGCGATGACCGCGCCGGCGATTCCGCCCATTCCGGCATCCGGTGCGATTGCGCCCATGCCCGCGGCGCCGACTCCGATTGCAATAATTGCGCGGATAGCGTCATATTCCGGCGATTCGTCCATATTTCCCAAAAGCGCCAACGCGCTTGCCCGCGCGACATAAAGCAATATGAAAAGCGACGGAAGCCATCCGACGCCATAGATGCCCGCGGATATGACATTTCCGATTATGCTTTGCGTGCCGAAATTTGATGCGACGCCGAATCCGGAAAGCCATGGGTCATGAATGAAAAACGCGGCGATGAATACAAGCGAGCCGAAAAACAAACCCGCGCCGATAATGCGCAGCGCAAGCGCCTTTAAGGCCTTGCTGAACGATTCTGGTAAAAAGCGTTTTGATTTTTTCTGCATGGTGACTGGTGGCTCGTGTTGGTGGCCGGTTGGCTCGCATTACGAACCACCGGCACGAGCCACGAGCCACGAATTATTTCTTTTTCGCCGATTTTTTCTTTTTCGGCTTACCGCCCGGCGCCTGTATCTTGGCCCGCGAAGCGGGACGGACGGCGGCGGCCGCTTCCGGTTTGTCTTTCTTTTCTTTTTTATCGCCGGAGATTTCTTTCTTGAACACCTTTATTCCTTCGGCAAGGTTTTTCATCATGCCGGGGAACTTCTGGCTTCCGAACAGGATGAATATCAACGCGGCGATTATTATTATTTCCCAAAATCCAAATCTCATAATTTACTCCTTGGTGGTTGGTGGCTGGTGCCGGTGGTTCGTGGTTCAGATTTCTGGATAACAATATCCGCAAATTCATACTACAAGCCGCCAACACGAACTCGAGCCACGACGTTATCTTGATACAAAACAATCCAGTCCGTCGGATTTTGCGTTATTGCAGAATCCGCTTGCATCGCGGGCGGTTGTGAATCCGACAACGCGAAGACGGTGTATGGTCCGGCCGTGAACCTGTGCGGCAAGCACGACAAACTGACGGTCGCCAAGAAGCGCCGGGTGCCGGGCCTGCAGGCGCCTCTGCGCGGCAAGCGCGCTTTCACGGGTGTCATACGCGCCAAGCTGCACCATATACCCGCTTGGGGCTGCCGGCCGCGCTGCGGGCGCCGGTCGTGGTGCGGGACGCGGGGCGGCGGGGCGCGCCGCGGGCGGCGGGGCCGCTTGGTTCTGTGGTGTCAGGGGGCGCGGACGCGGCACGGCGACATCCGGTCTGAATTCAGCCTCCACGCGGTCTTCGACAACGCGCACCGGCGCGCCGGGCAATTCCGGTTCCGGTTCCGCAAGCGGTGCGGCGGCGGGCGTCACAGGTTCCGAAATCGGCATGTCAAGCCGTATGTCTACGATATTGTCGGACGGTTTGCCCGCGATGCGGACGACTATATATGACGCAAGCGCAATGACAACGGCGCCCGCGGCGAAAAGAAGCCATGGGCGGCGCGGACGCGGGCATGTTTCGAACCCTTCCGGCATTTCGATTTCCGCATCGTCGTCAAGGTCAAGCAATTCCAATTCATCGTGTTCATTCATGATTCGCTCCTTTCAGTCGCAAGGGGCGCCAAGCACTGGGCACTAGGCACTAGTTGTTCATAATCGTCGCAATTATATCACAAAAATCACGAATTACAAAATTCTTTAACAAAAAACTAGTGCCTATCGCCTAGTGCCCAGTGCCTCATAGACATACAGCACATGCTGACCCATGCGGTCTTTGTGCAATGTTACGGTCCGCGACGGCGCAATATTCGGCAATGGAAAATCAATAGATAAAACCACTTTGAAATTATCCCTGTGCGGCTCTATGGCTTTCATAAGCTCCGGTCCGGAATAACAGACCGCAATATCGAATTTTTTATCCTTTATAAACCGCACCGCATTCCCAAAGGCAAAGCGGCAGTTTTTCGGACCAAGCAGGCACCGCGAAACCGTCGCGCAACAGAATGGAAGCGGCATAAGCTCTATGCCCACGGCGTCCGCGTGCGGGAATTCGCGCGCCGCGCGCATCGCCATTCCGCCCCAACCCGACCCTATGTCGATTATCGTTTTTGCATCCGGGAAGTTTTTGTGGATTTCCGCCATAATCACATTGCGCATTTTTTTCTGGCTTGGCACTTTGGGCGGCACATCGAATAAGGGAACGAACAAGGCCTCGACCGCCATGACAATCAAAGCGATATAAATGACAAACAGCAAAATCGCAAGCGCGCCGAATACTGTCAAAACGATTATCATTTCAAGCATTGTGAAAAACTTCCTTTACGAAAAACAAGGGCGGGAAAACCTTCCCGCCCCCGTATGATTATTTTATACGATTACCATGCAAGCTGTTCTATACATCCTATGGCCGCCCGACCGCCCGCTGTCATCAAGAACTGTAAAATCGCGCCAACCATAAACAGCAACAGAAAGCCGACAATCATCCCAACGCCCTTCTTCTTTACGTCTTCAAGTTTGGGGTCACCCTTTGATATGAAATCCCATGCCCATGCCATTATGATGAATGCCGCGCCAATAAAGGCCAATGTGCGCAAAAGCCGGAACACACCCTCTAACGATGCTACCAAAGCGCAAATTGCGTCTTGGTTAACTTGGGCGGTGGTGGCAGGACCCGCATAAGCGGCGCCGATGCCGACAATCAGACCAAGTCCCGCGAATAAAGAACCCTTTAATATGTTTTTCAGTGTCATAATCAAACCCCTTTAATGGTTAATTTTCAATTATTATACCATATCGTCCGGCGAAAACAAACAAATTTTTGTCTATTCTGCGACCGGCCTGTTGCCGAAATTGGGCGGCACAATCAACCTCTGGTTTTGCTCCACAATCGGCTCCTTTTCGCACCGGCAGCACCCGGCGACAAAAAATACAGAACAAAGCGCAACTAATAACATTACTTTTTTCATTGTTTTTCCTTTTTTATCACGGGCGCATGGAAACGCGCCCTTTGGTTGGACGTGTTCCCACACGCCTCTACGTTCATACTTCCAGACCCCTTGTCTTAATCTTGTCCGTCAAATCCTTGACAAAGGCGGACAATCGGACGACGTTCGTTTGTACGCCGTCGCGGGTGCGGATGGATACGGTTCCGTCCGCCGCCTCTTTTTCGCCGACTATAATCATATACGGGATTTGCTTTAATTGCGCGTTGCGGATTTTTTTCTGCATGCTTTCGGACGATAAATCCGTCTTGATACGCAGTCCCCGCGTCGCGGTTTTAATATCCACGCCCTGCAATTCCGCCGCAACCTTTTTGGCGTATTCCTCGTACTGGTCGGAAATCGGAATCACAATGGCATGAGTGGGCGAAAGCCACACAGGCAATTTTCCCGAAAAATGTTCAAGCGCAAGCGCAAGAAAACGTCCCAAAGACCCGTAAAGCACACGGTGTATGACAATCGGCGTTTTCTTTTGTCCGTCTTTGTCGGTATACACGCATCCGAACCGCCCTGGCATTTGCATGTCCAATTGAACGGTTCCCATTTGCCATTGGCGGCCCACGCTGTCCGTCATCTGTATGTCAAGTTTTGGTCCATAGAACGCCCCTTCGCCCTCTTTGATTCCAAATTTGCCTGCGCCAAACCGTTCTATTAATATTTCTTTCAAAATCGCTTCGGCTTTGTTCCATGTTTCAGCCTCGCCCATAAAATCGTCCGGCCTTGTCGCCAATTCTATGGAATATTTCATATCAAACAGTTCATAGTATTTGTCCAGCATGTCAAATATGCGGTGGTATTCGGTTTTTATCATATCTTCGGAAATGAATATATGCGCATCGTCCTGGTTGAACTCGTACGACCGGAACAGTCCGTTCAAAGCGCCGGACGCTTCATACCGGTACAACATATCCACATCGCAAAGCCGCCATGGAAGGTCGCGGTGGCTTTTCGGTTCGTGCATATACGCGACCATAGCGTTCGGACACGCCATCGGCGACAATGCGTATACATTGTTCTCGTCTTCTGTAAACGTGAACATGTCTTCGCTGTAATGCTGCCAATGTCCGCTTGTTTCGTATAATTCTTTTTTATTCATAAGCGGCGACCGGAATTCCAAATAATCTTGTTCTTCGTGATATTCGGCCCAGAATTTATACAATTCTTTATAAACAATCAATCCGTCCGGCATCCAGTACGGAACGCCCGGCGACCGGCCGTCGAAAAAGAACAGACCAAGCACGGGGCCAAGCTTTCGATGGTCTCTTTTTGCCGCCTCTTCCATCATTAACAGATGCGCGCCCAGTTCTTCTTTGGTTGCAAAAGCGTCAACATAAACGCGTTGAAGCATTTTGTTTTTTGAATCGCCTTTCCAATAAGCGCCGGCAACGGTTCGGATTTTGAACGAATCGCGCGGAAGCTCTTTGGAAGACTCCACATGCGGCCCACGACACAGGTCGATAAAGTCACGGAACTGGTAAACTGATAACTGGCCGCCGGTCGCCGATAATTCGCCAATCCATTCCAGCTTGAACGGCTCGCCCTTGAATTCTGCGGCCGCGTCTTTCGCCGACAGCTCGCGCATTTCGAATTTGCCAGCACCCCTGATAAGGTCCTTCATTTCTTTTTCGATTTTTGGAAAGTCCTCTTCGGTAATCCGGTGCGCCATATCGAAATCGTAATAGAATCCGTTTTCAATCGCCGGCCCGCCGCCGAATTTGACATCGGGCCACAGCTTCTTCACCGCCGCCGCAAGAACGTGCGCAAGCGAATGCCGAATAATTTCAATATCGTATGACATAATAACAACCTTTTATTTCCATGACATTGTAAACAAAAATTCAAAAAATCAAATCATTTTTGTCCGTTAGCCTGACTTGCGGGCGGCGGGTGACCCGACGTGTATTGGAGCATACACGATGGCCGCCCAACGCCCGCAATGCAGTTTCGGACGGAAAAATCACCTTACATAGTCTAGAATAGTTCCGTATAATACTGCAAAGAAAAAACTGATGCTTCCGGCCATGACAAACAGATGCCATACCATGTGGCTGAATTTAAGCTTGCGCCATACATAAAACAGAATTCCAATCGAATACGATAAACCGCCGGCCAGCATGAACCAAAGCGCACGCACCGGCACTGTTTCCAAAACTTTCGGCAGGATGAGCAACATAGTCCAACCCATCGCCAGATACAACAGGGTTATCCATTTCGGCTGGCGCTTTGGGTTTCGTATTTTCATATACGCGCCGACTGCCGTGATTATCCAAAGAACCGCAAACACGGTCCAGCCTATCCAACCACGCATATTCACCAAAAGGAACGGCGTATAGGTTCCCGCAATCAGGCCGTATATGGCGACGCTGTCCCAAACTTCGAAAAATGTTTCGGATTTTTGCCCTATCATCGCGTGACACATAGTCGACCCGAAATAAAGCGTGAACATTGTCGTTCCGAAAATCGCGGTCGACACAATCGCCCACGGATTGCCGGCAAGCGACGCAAATACCACAAGAATGACAAGCCCCGCAATGGCAAGCCCGATTCCAATCCCGTGGGTCAAAATATCCATCACCCATTCGAATTTCGATGGCACGCGCTCCCACCGGAAATTCCCGGTCGCCTGTATAACGCGAAGCAAAAGATTGCCGCGCGGGTCTTTGCGCACGCACCGCGCGCGGACACATTTTCTTGGTTTTTTATTTTTTACCATTTTTTTCTCCTTTATAATTAATAAACCTTTGCTTTTACCCTTTCGCCATTAAACCAAAGGGTGTAAATATTACCGTCAAGTTTGTTGGTTCCGTTGGTGGTGGGTTTCTGGTTGCTTGGCTTTCGCGCCGCCCCAAGCACGGAACACAATTTCTGCACCGCTACGTCGATGCTTTTGGAACTGCATGCATATTGGTTTCCGCAGAATGCAAAATACATTACTTCGTGCAAGTGGGTGCGCCCAATTAAAATGCTGATGACCTTTTCGGTTTTGATAAATCTTGTGCCAATGAACGATTGGTTCCTATCGAAACGATTCATCTTTCTAACCTGGTAACAAATCTCGGGATGCCCCATCCAGTCCTTGTGCGTTTGATATACCGTTCTTGTCTCGGCAAGATACATGTCGTGGACCGTATACCCCCGCCTGTCCAGTTCATAAAGCGCATTTTTATTAAAATAGTTTCTACCTTCGAATTTCATTTATATCTCCTTTATCATTTCTACATAGTCGCCGCCGGCACGGAAGTCAAATCGTTTGTAAAAGTTTATCAACTTTTTGTTATTCGCATCCGTGTACATGAATATGTGCTTTGCGCCGCGTTTTTTCGCCTCTTCCACAAACCAGGCCCCCAATTTTATAAAAACTTCCGAACCGCGGTAATCAGGACGCACCGCGAAATAACTTGCCAATACCCATGCCGCGACCAGCTTTTCACCAAAGATAAATCCCACGACCAAATCGTGCACCTCGGCAACACCAAACAGTCCGTTGGGCGAGCCCGAGTGCTCTTCCATTTCGTTTATCGGAATCACACTGTCGCAATTTGGATCCAGACATGCGAACAATCGTCCCGCCCTTTGGATTTCTTGAACTGCTTCAAAATCCCGCGGCTCTGCCTTGCGGATGATTATTTCAGACATGCTTCAATCCTTTCCCGAACACGCTCTTCACCCATAACCTGCATAACCGAATATAAATCCGGCGCGTTTTCGCGGCCAGTTAAAGCGATTCGCAAAGCCATCGCGACATCGCCATTTTTCAGCCCAAGTTTTTCCGCAATCGCAACAATCTTTTCCCACCATAAATCTTTCAAGTCCTTTGAATCATAGGGCGAGAGGAATCCGCGTAATACATCTTTATTAATTTCGGCATCGGATTTCACAAACAAATCATCAAAGAAATACGCAACTTCTTCCAGCGTCTGTTTCCACGTAACAAAATCTTTCCGGATGCGTTTCGGGTTATCGCGTTCGATATCCAGCACCCTGTGCAAATATTCACGATTGTCTTTTATTCGCGCATACCATTCCGGCGAATATTCTTTTGCCCATTCCATAACCCTGTCCGTAATTTCATATTTCGATTCGTCAAGGCCTGCGATAAATTCCTTTGCCCACCATTCCAGTTTCTTTATATCGAACAGCGCGCCGCTGGCTGGAAGTTTTTTGATATTGACCGGATATTCCCAAATGGTCAGGCCTGCATTTTTCGTCTTTGCGTCTTCATATCCGGACACTATCAAATTAAACACATATTCCAATACGGGTTCCGGCGCCCAGCCGTCCGCCCAAAGATTTGCGACCGCCGCCATCCTGTCCTTGCGTTTGGACAGCTTGCGCCGGTTGCCGGTTTCCGCATCCAAGATGTCTATTGTCGAATTGTGAATAAAAACCGGCGGCGCCCAGCCCATCATATTAAACATCTGGACATGCAACGATAAGGACGACAGGTACGACGCATCGCGAACTATATGCGTGGTCCGCATAAAATGGTCGTCGCACAGCATCGCAAAATGATAAGTCGGAAGACCGTCGCCGGATTTTATAACAACAATGTCATCATTATTTTCAGGGAGTGCCATAGAACCGCGAATCCCCTCTTTACAAAAAATCCGCCGCGACGGGTCGCCGGTGGAATACAAACGAATCGACGGCGCCTTGCCGGCATCAAGCCGGGCAAGAATATCATCTTCGGACAGGTCGCGGTCGCGCGCGAACGAACCGTAAATCCCCGTTGGAAGCCCTTTCGCAGATTGCATGCCGCGGATTTCATCCATCTCTTCGGGCGACAGAAAACAAGGATACGCGCGGCCCGTCGCCAGCAATTCCGCCGCGACCGCATTATAAATATCCTTGCGCGCGCTTTGCGTATACGGTCCGTATTCGCCGACTTCTTTGTTATCGCCAACCATGCCTTCGTCGACGTTAAGCCCGAATTTCGCAAGAGAACTTACGACGACATCCACCGCGCCGGGAACTTCGCGCTTGGTGTCGGTATCCTCTATGCGAAGATAAAATACGCCGCCCGATTGCTGCGCCAATTTTTTGCTGACAATCGTCGGATATAAATTCCCTGTATGAAACATGCCCGTGGGACTTGGTCCGAATCGGGTGACCATCCGTCCCTGCTCCGCAGGGCCGAGACCTTGTCGCCCCAAATCCCGCGGCGGATATTTTTCCTCCAACTCCGCAATGGTCCATTTCGGCGCACCGCCCAAAACCCGCGCAATTAAATCTTTTGATAAACCTGTTCTCATTTCTTCCATTCCGATTTAAGTTTCGAATACATGCGCATATCGCCGGACGCTTTCGTTCCGCCATAAATATAATTTCGCAAAATGCCTTCCAAAGTATAGCCAAGTTTTTCCGCTATGCGCCAGCTTCCGATGTTCAGATCATCTATCACCAATTGCACTCTTTCGATTTCACCGGTCTCGAATGCCATATCTTCAAGCATCTTCACCGCGCGCGTTGCGACGCCCTTGCCCGCGAATTCCGGACCTGTCCAGGCGCCGATTTCCGCCCATCTTTTTTCCGGCGTGCGATGCATGTGTACAAAACTGACCGCGCCGGCAAACTTGCCATCGACATAAACAAGCCAATGGTCTTTCGTTTCGTTTATTTTCATCAGCCATTCAAATTGGGATTCCGGTGACACCACATGTTTCGGCCAGGCTAAAAACCCGCCCAGATATTCGCGATTACTGTCGACCGCGTCAAACGTCATGCGCGCGTTGTCGAACGTTGCGGCCGGCCGCCGCAATTCAATGTCGCCGTCTTTTATAATTTCCGGAAACTCTTTCATATTATTTGCCTTTTACAAACCCGTATTTTATACTGGAATTATGGAAATAGCAAAAAATTATTACCCGCGGACATTCGGCCGGGTGCACGGCAAGAAACTCTCTGCAAGAAAGCAATGGCTGGTTGATAACCTGTTGCCAGCATTATCACCTGTGCAAATTGATGCAGGGGTCGAAGATATTCGACCCCTGGACGCAAGATGTTCGACCCCTGCAAACAACGCAATTCTCGAAATAGGCTTCGGCGCGGGCGAACACATTCTGCACCTTGCTGAAAATTCTCAATCCCTTCAAATCATAGGGGCAGAGCCTTTTATCAACGGCGTTGCGTCATTGCTTTCAGCAATGGCGCAACAGAGTTTGGAGTTGAGAGTTGAGAGTTTAGACAATATAGTAAAATCAGAATACAAAAATATCCGCATCTGGCCCGATGACATTCGCAAGCTGTTGAACCCAAACTCTCAACTCTCAACTCTAAACTCTGCAAATCTTTGCTTTGCAAAGATTTACATCCTCCACCCCGACCCGTGGCCCAAAGCGCGGCATGAAAAGCGCCGATTGCTGTCGACAGAATTCTTGAACGAACTTGCCGGACGTTTGACGCCGGCCGGCCGGATACTTGTCGCGACGGACCATCTTGACTATTTCGATTGGATTCTGGAACAGGTCAAAAAATCAAAACTCAAAATTCAAAATTCAAATTTCCAAATCCCGCCAGAGGCGGGCCTTGACACGCGATATAAAAAGAAAGACATGTTCGGCGCGAACGAAACCAGGTATATTGTCTTGGTAAAAAAATAAACGGGACGGTTCGGTTTTAATTATTTGCCTTTGCCGGCAAACCTGGCGACCGCTTTGGTGCATACCATATGAAAATGGATAATGGCGTCCAATACCAGACTTGGGCGGTCAAGCATTTCCTGTTCTCTTACGGCCGACCTTACCTGTCTTGCTTCGTTATGTTCTTTTTCCGTAAGGCCGTTGTATATGGGCAGTGTGTCGTCGTATTTATGTTCCATCTTTTATCCTTTTTTATCGCAGTGTTTATAGCACGCGCGCCGCATAAGTCAACCATTTTGAACCCGCCGCCCAAGGCCCGTCTTTTTGGCAATCTTTGACCGCGCCGCGGCGTATTGCGGGGCAACAAACGGATAATCGTCCGGAAGTCCCCATTTTGCGCGATATTGTTCCGGGGACAGACCGAATTTTCGCTTTACATACCGGCGCAGCATGATGTGCCATGTGCCGTCTTCGAAACACATGATTGCGTCGGGCCGTACGGAATCCGCGACCTGCTTTGCGGTAAGTTGCGTGGCCGTCGCCCGGCGAAGCGATTCGGTCGCCTGTCGCACGGCATCTTCAATGGAGAGTCCCAGCATAGACTGCATCGCCGCCGCGGCAAGCCGCGCAATATCGCCCGTGTCCAATATTGAATGTTTCATGTCTTGCAAACGCCTTTATTTGGATTATAATTATCATGTTATAAATAAAATGCAAATAAAATCTTAATAAAATGCCAAAAAAAGACAATAAAATCATTACCACAGTGCCCGACGCTTCACGCCTTACGCCTTCCGATACGGCGCACGCGCCGCTTGCCGAACGCATGCGGCCAAAAATAATAGACGATATAATCGGGCAAAAATCCCTGCTTGGGGCCAACGGCATAGTGCGCCAAATGACCGAATCGGGGCATCTTTCCAATCTGCTTTTATGGGGACCGCCCGGATGCGGCAAAACGACAATCGCGCGCGCTTTGGCAAATACGACGGACATGGAGTTCGTCCCGACATCCGCGGTATTCGTCGGCACGGCGGATATAAAAAAGATTATGGAAACCGCAAAAATGAATCGCGAGCTTGGCCGCGGCACATTGCTGTTCATTGATGAAATCCACCGGTTTAATAAAACGCAACAGGATGTGCTGTTGCCGTATATCGAAAACGGCACGGTGGTATTCGTCGGCGCGACGACGGAGAATCCGTCGTTCGAACTCAACAACGCGCTTTTGTCGCGATGCCATATCGGCGTCTTGGCGCCTCTCGCGTCCGAAGATTTGATGGAACTGTTGGAACGCGCGGAAAAACACATCGGCAAAAAATTGCCCCTGTCGCGCGAAGCGCGAATTCACGTCTGCCAAATGGCGGACGGCGACGCGCGTTTTTTACTTAACACTGCGGAATATCTTTCCAATACGAATTTCGACGAACCGCTGTCGCCGGACGAACTGGACAAAGCGATTCAAAAACGCGCCCCGCTTTCGGACAAATCGGGGGACGAGCATTTTAATCTGATAAGCGCGGTGCACAAATCGCTGCGCGCAAGCGACACGGACGCGGCGCTGTATTGGACGGCGCGCATGATGTGCGCGGGACAGGACCCGATGTATCTGTTCCGCCGCCTTACGCGTTTTGCGATGGAGGACATCGGGCTTGCCGACCCGCAGGCTATGCAAATCGCGCTTTCCGCGTGGCAGATTTACGAAAGAATGGGAAGCCCCGAAGGCGACCTTGCATTGACCCAGCTTGTGATATATCTTGGCACTGCGCCGAAATCGAATGCGAATTATCGTGCGCAAGGCGCGGCGCAAGGCGCGGCGGAAAAATTCGGTTCATTGACACCGCCGAAAAACATACTTAACGCGCCGACGCGCATGATGCGGGAATTGGGATACGGCGCCGGATATATTTACGAACACGACACGGCGGAAATATTCAGCGGCCAGAATTGCTTTCCTGAAAGCATGCGGCGCCAAAATTTCTATATGCCCAAAGAAATCGGGTTCGAAAGAGAAATAAAAAAACGATTGGATTACTGGAATAAATTAAGGAACAAACAATGACCCGCAAAACAAAGGACAAGGGAATTTCAACCCCGATTTATCTGCTGCGCATGTCGCATATAGATGTTGCTATCAAATATTACCACAACGGCTGGGGCGGCGATTTTGGATTTAATCTGTCCGAAGATGCCGCGGATTATCAGCAAAAACGTTCCGAAGCGTTCGACTATGTTTATCGGATACATTATATTGCGACAAAACTTGGCTATAGGCCGACCCTGATGCGTTCAGTGGACGAAAAACCGGAAGACAACGCCGTAACGGATATTGAATTGTTCAAAAAAATGCTTGCCGCAAAGCAACGGGAATAAAAAATACGCCGCGTCTTTGGGGGCGGGTTTTACCGCGCGTAATAACGCCATTCCATCAATATTCACGTTCAAAGCTTATGGGCGGAGAATTTGGCGTCCCCATTTTTACATTCACTGTGAAAGCCATGGGCAGCGTAAAACCTGCGCCCAGCCGGCTTCTATTTCAATTCTGCATCTTTCGGTGTTATGATACACCGTGCCGGACATGTTTATATTAAGCGCCCCGCCGGACCTTTGCCCCTGGGTCAAATGCACATAACATGTCCCGCCTGCGGTCTGGATATTTATCGCACGCGTCGACAGTTTGTATTTATCCAGCGGTATAGTCAAATCGCCGACCCGCAATCTTGTAACACCGCTGTCGCACTGTATCGGCCGGCAATAGTGTTCCAAATCCCGACGATTTGCCATCCGCCAACTACCGCCGGTTGCCAGTAAGCTTTCGTACCCGGGGTTACATGTCGCCGACGTCGGCCAACAGAAAATCCTTGGGCCTGTGCCGTCAAAATCGCCATAACCGAAGCCACCAGAATCGCCAGAATGAGCACAATTTAAGTTAAAAGTCCCGGTGGGTAACTGTATGTCGCCCCAACTTACGCGACAACTTGCTATTTGAACGTGTCTGCCATCGCCTGATGAACTGGACCAATAGCCCCCAAAATACTGTGGCATCCAATCATTGGGCGGGCATCGCAAACACTCTGTTTGACCGGTGTTCGGCTGGTACCACCCAGGGTTATTACCGCTGCCGCTGCCGCACCATGTGCACGCCTGGTTACCGGCAACTGCTTTGAAAGTTCCCGCCAGACAAGGGCTGCATGCCGCGCCGTCAAGGAAATACCCCGGGTCGCACACCCACGGACAATTATTCGCAATCATATGGCATTCTGTACCGGTGCAGTTCGCAGGCGGTACCCAGTCAGCCGGCCAGGAAAGATATTGTGCATGCATCGGGGCAT
>Ga0123353_10000662_pt1 | contig 42025 bp, 37 predicted proteins | sample TergutLab28metaG_3_FD_92763 | JGI IMG/M metagenome (GOLD analysis project Ga0123353, IMG submission 92763) | Labiotermes labralis P3 segment gut microbial communities from Petit-Saut dam, French Guiana - Lab288 P3 | ecosystem: Host-associated > Arthropoda: Insects > Digestive system > Gut ... | reverse complement strand
TGCATCTGAATTGCGTAAGGAGGCTCTTCATTCACACATCGACAGCAGAGAAAAAACAGAGTCGGCCAAGAAACGTCTACTCGCCACTGGATACGATGTTCCCGATTCATGGTTAACGGTGCGTTACATTGGCGATCTTGGTCGAACGGATAGTGCCGCAACAGACAACAAACCGGAAATGACCGTAATAACGGATTCTGGGGCCGACCTGCCAGCGTTGGACGCTGTGCTACGTGAAATGTACGTTGCCGGGTTGAGACTCGAAGCGAAAACTGGACAGACTGGAGACTGGCCGGAAATTATCGACCGGCCTACCGTCAAACAGGACGAATCCGACTTCCTTACCCTTACGGAAGTCGCCACGATCTGCCATGTGAGCAAGACATACATATCGAACCTATGCAAGAATGGCAAGATTGAATGCAAACTCGATAAAGGGAGGGTTTCCCTTGTGTCCCTAACGAGCGCCAAAGCCTGCCTCGCAAAGGCGAGTAGCAAGAAAACCGCCAATGCAAACGCAAAAATCGCCCGCGACGTACGTTCGGACGTTCGCGCTCACGAACGAGATAGGGGTTGCTAAACATTGTTCACAAAGTGTTTACATTTCAAGAAAAACATAATTTTTTCTCGCCCGTTTTATTGACGGTTTCTCTGTTTTTTGTCAGTGAACACTGTTCACAAAGTGTTCACTGTTCGCGTCGCCTGTTGTTATGGGGGCATGAGAGCGAAACGCACAAAAACAAGACGTGCCCTTGTTGCCGAGTGGCGACGAATCCGGGCAAGGTCGAATGAACTCCACCGTCTGACGGGATTGGCGTTTTACGCGGAAATCGTCCGTGACGCTGACGAACATCTTTCGATGCTTGCGACGAAATCTCGCGTGTCAAAAAAGTGGGCGGGCCATGAGTAACACCTCCACGATCGACGCCCCCGTGTCGCCGTCGCCCGCAACGTTGCCGTTGTTGTTGGATGCACGCGCCACCGCCAAGTTGCTGTCTATCGGTCGAACAAAACTTTACACATTGGACATTTCGGGACGGTTGCCGTCTCCGGTTAGGCTTGGTCGGTCGGTTCGGTGGAATGCTGCCGAACTCGCCGCCTGGACGGCCGCTGGTTGCCCCAGTCGGGCTTCGTGGGAGGCTCGGAAAGGTGGGCGACGATGACTTCCGATCCAGTTCAAATTCTTCTCGCCCGATTGAAGAACGTCAAACGGACTGGCGACGACGGGCAATTCATGGCCAAGTGCCCAAGCCACGATGACCTACACGCCAGTTTGAGCGTCGGCACGGGGGCGGACGGCCGGGCGTTGATAACGTGTCAAGCCGGTTGCACGGGCAACGCCATACTCGACGCCCTCGGCTTGTCGTGGCGTGATTTGCACAACAGCAACGGCACAACGCCGCCGCGTAGTACAGCGTCGCCATCGTTGCCCCCGAAATCACGCCACGTTGCCACAGGAACGACGACAGCGAGTGGGGCGGCACGCGGGGCGACCGCGAGCGGTTCGACCGTACACGGGCGACCTGGGGCGACGACGGCGGCATTGTCGCGGTCGCCACGTCGGACCTTCGCGACGGCGGAAGCTGCAATCGCCGCCGCTTGCCCTCCCGGCGGGACATTCACAACGTCGTGGGTGTATCCGCTTGGCGACTTCATCGTCGCACGCTACACGTTGGCGAACGGCGGAAAGACTTTTCGGCCTGTTCACCGTGCCGCTGGCAAATGGTCGATTGGCGATCCGCCGTTGCCGCTACCGCTGTACCGCAACGACGAACTCGGTGACGACGAGTTTGTGTTCGTTGCCGAGGGCGAGAAGGATATTGACGCCCTCCGCAGCGTCGGCCTGTTGGCCGTCACGTCGGCACACGGGGCCAAGTCGGCCAGCAAGTCGGACTGGACTGTGCTATGCGGTCGCGATGTTATCGTTATTCCCGACAATGACGACGCAGGCCGGGCGTACGCCGCCGACGTGGCCGCGCTGCTGACGCCGCTTGGTTGTACTGTCCGCGTGGTGAACCTGCCCGGCCTGCCCGACAAGGGCGACTTCTCCGATTGGATTGGAGCCGATGGGCCGATGGGCGACAAGGGCGACGACGAAATTCGGGAGGCGGTGCTGTCGTTGGCGGACAACGCGGAGCCGTTGACGCCGCAAGGTTCCATGTCGCCCGGCGAGGCGGGACAGGCCGAGGCGAACCACGCCACGTCGCCGCTGGCGGTTCGCCCCTCGCTGATGACAGTTTCCGAACTGTTGGCGGGCTTCCCGACGCAACGCGAGCCTGTCATTGATGGTTTGATTCGCCGGGGCGAGGTCGCCAATCTGGTGAGCGGGCCGAAGATGAATAAGTCGTGGCTGCTGATGCACGTCGCCCTCAGCATTGCCACAGGGCAGTCTGTGTTGGGCTTCTCGACCCGGCGGGGCCGCGTGCTGCTGTTGGACTATGAACTCTCGCCCGGCACGCTGGCCAAGCGCCTGCACGCGGTTATGGACGCGATGGGCCTGTCGGCTGACGAGATTGGCGACCGGCTGGCTATCGAGTCACTGCGGGGCCGACAGCTTGACATTAACGCACTGGGTCCGTACTTCGCGGCGGTCGAGCCGGGGGCGTTCGATTGCGTCATTCTTGACCCGCTGTACAGGACATATCCCTCCGATCTGACGGACGAGAATAGCAACGTTGGACTCGCCCGGCTGTACGGCACACTCCAACGGTACGCCGAAATGATGAACGCCGCCGTGATTGTTTGTCATCATTCTGGCAAGGGCGACCAGAGCGGGCGAGGCGTTACAGACGTTGGGGCCGGTGGCGGCAGTCAATCACGCGCCGCCGACGCCCATTTGATTATTCGTCCCCATGCTGTGGACGGCTGCGCCGTGCTGTCGGGCGTAGTGCGGAGTTTCCCTCCGTTCGCCGACGTGGCCATGCGGTGGGACTATCCGACGTGGGCACTGGCCCCCGACCTCGACCCCGCTGACCTGCGGCGTCCTCCAAAGCGTGCCTCCACAAAGGACAAGGAGCCGAAACCGACGCCAGAACCGCCCAAGCCGGTCTTTGACGTGGCGTGGTTGGTCGAGAATATCCTGCGCGACACGCCACAGACTAAGGATTCAATTCTCGCCCTGGCGGTCGAGATGGGCCTGCCAAACGAGAATCAAGGCAAGAAACTGCTTGGGCGGGCCGAGGTGGCGAAAGACGTGGCAAGGCGAGCTTTCCGGTGGTCACTGCCAAAGGACAACAGGACGTACTATGCCCGAATCAAACAGCCTGACCTGGCCGAGGGCGACCAGTGACCTCTGTGTGTGTATACACACAATCCCCCCCGTACCCCCCCTGTGGCTAAAAAGCCACAGGGGGTCGGGACGGGGGTAGATAGAGAGGGAGAGAGAAGCAATGAACCAGCAACGTGAATTATTGCCAGACGAGGCGTTCGTCCTGACGTTCGGAGCATTGGAGTTTCTACGGCGGCATGGCCATGATCCGGCTGACATTCACACGCTGGTGAACGAGCCGGTGTCTGACCGCAACGTGATGCTGCTGTGGAACCACCTCACGGGCGAATGGCCACGAGCCGCCCGGTTCGTCCTACGGAACCGGCGGCGGATGGGCGAACTGTTGAACGAGCGGGTTGGCGAGGCGTTGCTGTGCATCATTGAAACAGCCTTCGGAGGTGATGCTGACGAGTAAAAGGTACTTGGAATCGAGTTGCCGTGTAGGACCTCTATGGGAACAGTCGGCACATTCGACTTTTTTAGTCTGTGACAAAAGAAAGGATTTGCCATGAACGAGGTGTTGATTGAGAACGAGCGGACGCTGAGCAAGACGGACGAGGTGTTGTTGACGATTCTGGCGAGAACGGACGCCATTTTCTGGCCGTTACGTCGCCCGGCGTACGAACACGCCAACACGGTGTTTTACGAGGCAAGGCGGGACTTCCTTACCGGCGGCGTTCCTTGGGCGTCGGGGGCTGTCACCGAGGCGGGGCGAAAGGTCGCCCAGCGAGAGCTTGAAGGCGTGGTCGAGTCTGGTTTGGTCAAGGTGTGCAACGCACGCGGAGGGCGTACGCTTGGCGTCCGCCTGACCGACGAAGGCGACGACAAGGCCCGGCGGTTGATCTGTACGGACACGTATAACGAATCGTTACCATTTCTCGACGGGCTATTCAGCTTCCTTGACCACGAGGACGGTTGCGACTTCGGCGGCAGGGCTTGGACAAGCGAGACGTTTCTTGCGGGAATCGACTATGGCGATCCCAACGGGCGTACGTACTTTGGACACCTTACGCTCGCGATGTTCCCGCTGTTGTGGCGTCGCCTGGTGGATTCAAATTCGAGCGTCGGTGGTCATGTCTGGTACAGCCTGACCGAATCCGGCCTTTCCCTCGCCCGCGAGCGGGTTAAAACGGGCGTAGCACAGCCTTACCCGCCGCCTCCGCCCGATGATTGCGACGAGTACGACGATGCGTTCCACGCTCTCGCCCTCGATTATTATTACGACATCCGAAAGGAAGCCATTCACAGCATGGAGTCGGCCAAGCCGGTGCAAGTGAACGAGATTGGACCCGTCCCCATGCCGGTGTCGGCCCCGCTTCGGAAGTTTCGCCAGAGCAAGGCAACGTGAAACTGACGCAGTGAATCGCGGCGGGCGAGAAATTATTTTCGCCAGTCGCGATTATATGCTTGATAATGGACAAAGTATAATATAGGATATAAACAATGAGCAAGAAACGCATCATGTTGGGCGATCAAATTCGGCGGGCTATCGACGACAGCGGTTTGAGCCGCTACGCGATCTGTAAGGCGTGCAATTTCAGCGAGGGCGGCTTCTCCCGCTTCATGGCTGGCCAAGTCGGCATGACGCTGGCGAACCTTGACGCCGTGGCCGATCTGCTGGACCTCCGCATCGTTGCCGGCGGCAACCCCCGCAACGTTCCGCCAGCCGCGAAGCCGGGCCGAAAGCCGAAAGGGTCGGTGAAATAATGAGAGTTTTCCAATCGACCTACAAGGACCGTAAAGGTCAGACGCAAAAGACCGACCGCTGGTACATTGAAATCATCGACCACTTGGGCACGCGCCGCCGCATTCCGGGCCTGACCGACCGCAAGGCGACCGAGGCGACGGGCCGCAACGTCGAAAAGCTCGTCCGGTTCAAGGTTTCCGGGGAAACCCTCGACCCGGTGTTGACCAAGTGGGTCGAGACGCTAAACCCCAAGCTACGGGCGAGCCTCGCCAAGGTCGGCCTGCTGGACGCCGCCCGCGTCGCCGCGTTGCGCCCGCTGGCCGAGCATATCGACGGCACGCCCGACGCCCCAGGCTGGCGGCAATTCCTGACGGCCAAGGGGGGAACCGCGAAGCATGTCAGCGATTCATGTGCCCGCGTACAACGTGCCTTTGACGGCTGTAAAGCCGCGTTCTGGTCTGACCTGTCGGCGACGCGGTTAATGTCGTGGATGCGCGAGCAACAAGCCGACGTGACGGATGCAAGCGGGAACGTCACCCGGCGCGGGATTGGCGCGGTGACGTTCAATCACTACGTGACCGCGCTTGTCGGTTTTGGCCGGTGGATGGTTCGCGAAGGCCGAGCGGGCGAAAACCCGATGGTCGGCTTGCGGAAATTGAACCCGCGAACCGACAAACGCCACGAGCGGAGGGCGTTGACGCTTGACGAACTCCGCTGGCTGCTGGACGTCACCCGGCAAGGCCCGGAGCGGATCGGCATGAGCGGGGCCGAACGTGTGCTGCTGTACCGCGTCGCCGCCGAAACCGGCCTGCGCTCCAACGAACTGCGGAGCCTGACGCGGGCGAACTTCGCCCTGGGCGACAAACCAAGCGTCTCGGTTCGGGCTGGCTACTCCAAGCGTCGCCGCGAGGACGTTCTCCCGCTGCGGGCCGACACCGCCGCCGACCTGGGCGACTTCTTCGGATGCAAGCTCCCGGGCGCGAATGCGTTCAACATGCCGAAAGAGTCGGGCGACGTGGTGGACAAACTTCTCCGCCCCGACCTCGCCGACGCCCGCGAGGCATGGCTTGCCGCCGCCACGTCGCCACAGGACCGCGAGAAACGGGCTTCTACGGGTTTTCTGTGCTACGTTGACTTGCGGGCCGATTCGCGGACTTTCACGCTCTTAGGCACACTTGCGGCAGCCTGTTGGCCGCGAGCGGGGTACACCCCAAGGTCGCACAATCCATCATGCGGCATAGCGACATCAACCTGACCATGAGCCTGTACACGCACACGCTCGCCGGACAGGAAGCCGACGCCGTGGCCGCGTTGCCGATCCTCGACACCTCGCCCGCCACACAACGGGCCAAGGCCACGGGAACGTACAACGCGACGGCCATAATTGGCGATTCTGTCTTGCCCGTGCGCTTGGCGCAACAGGGCGAGAAAACGCGAACATTGGCGAACAACGGCGACACGAATTACGCACAGGCCGAAAATGCGAAACACCCCGCAAACATTGAGGAAAGTCAATGTTTACAGGGTGTCTCTCTAACTGCGCCGCCTAGGATTTGAACCTAGGACCCGGTGATTAAGAGTCACCTGCTCTAGCCAGGCTGAGCTAGCGGCGCGGGCCAGAAAGTACATAACTGTAGCGAGTTTTGGCGGCGGGTCAAGGAAAAAAACAGGGCAGGAAAAAAACAGGGCTATGTGGCTTGGTCGCGGACGCGGAGGAGCAGTTCGGTCAGGCGGGCGCTGGTGGTTTTATCGGGGATTTCGGCGAGGATTTCGGCGGCGGAGCGTTCCTTCATCGCGTACAGGATTCGGACCACGATATCCTCGCGGCCGTTGGCGCACATGCTCTGGAAAATTTTTCCCGCCTCGGCGGTGGGCATCTTGTCGTACTTGGCCACCAACTGCTTCAGATTGGCCTTTTCCTCGCGGGTGATCACGACGCGGTTTTTTTCCAGGGCGTCTTTGGCGTCGTGCACGTTGCGAAGGGCTTCGAGGGTTTGCATCTGCACGCTTTCGAGGGCGGCGATTTCCTGTTTGAGCCGGGCCGCCTCCTCGGTCAGCCGGGCTTCCAGGGCGCGGAGTTGGGCTTCGCGTTGGTCGAGGCTGACGGACCGGGCGTTCTGCTGTCGGGTGAGTTCGTCGAAATTGACTTCGGTGTCGGCAACGTTTTCCTGCCAGGGGTCGCGGTCTCCGGGCAGTTCGCCCAGTTTGGGCGGCGCCGTCGGCGACGGCGGCGGCGAGGCGGTGATCGGCCCTGACGCGTCCGGCGCGAACAGGTGGTAACTCAACCCAAAACTGATCCCCCCCACCAGCACAATCGCCGGAACCAGCAGGAGAGCGACCTGGTTTTTCTTCCGGGGCGCCGCCGGCGCGGTCGGCGTTTTTTCGCTGGATTTTTCCGTTGTTTTCGTTGTTTTCATTGTTTTTTCCGCCATCGCCACAGTTGTCTCCTTACAAAATCCTCAACGCTATAACGGTCAAAAAATCAGGCTGGACTTGCCAAGCCCCGGAAGGGGCGCCTTGGGTAGCCCAGGGTGTGCCCGTACTCGGGCATGCCCTGGGAACAAGCGTTTTTTTGTTCTCTTCCCATCGTGCCTGACGCCACTGGCCGCAAGTCAGGCACGCGGGCCTGTACGGCTTCGAACGACGCGAACAGGGGAATGTGCAAGTTATTCGAGGCCGTCTTCGCGTGACGGTGCGACCTCGGCCAGTGGCGTCAGGCATGGTGAGGGGGAAAAAACCGTTCTGTTTCCCAGGGCATGCCCGAGTACGGGCACGCCCTGGGCTACCCAAGGCACCCCTTCCGGGGCTTGGCAGGTCCAGCCTTTTGGAAAGTCCAGCCGTATTTTTTTGCTTCGCAACAATGCTCATATTCACACCGTCAGGCTGTTCTGATTCATGGCCGGCTTATCCATACCTATTGGCTACTGGCTATTGGCTACTGGCTCTCTTCTGGCGAACGCGATGCTCGCGGACTCGTCCAGTTGCGTTTGTTCTTGTCGGTTTTGTTCAAGTCGCCATTGTGTCAGGGCCCGTTCTCGCAGGGTTTCGAGCAGTTTCCTGCGGGCGCGGAGTTGCATCAGTTCGGCCATTTTGGCCTTTCGCCGCGTCGCCAGTTGGGCCAGTTCGGTGTCCGCCGCCTTCGCCTGCCCGGTCAGCGTGTCGGCGGCGGCCATGATGAACTCCTGCCTGGCCATCCGCTGCTGGAGATCGCCGCCGGCCAGTTCGTCCAGCACGGCCCGCCGCCGCGAAACCAGCATGGCGATGTTCCCGCGCAGCACCACCATCGCATGCGCCAACGCAAACACCGCCGCCCGAGCGGCCGTCTCTCGCTGGGCCGTCACGTCCAGCAATCGCTGCAATGGCCAAGTGAATTTCTTCATAAGCGACAAGTGACAAGTGACAAGCGACAAGAGATTCGCGGCTCAGCCGTGACAGAACATTTCGGTGGTTTCGTATTGTTTTTCACATCAATCATGTTACAGCTTCTTTTTGTCTTGCCATTTTCCGAAACAGTAAAAACCGGCAAACGTCGCCTACTCTTGTCGCTTGTCACTTGTCGCTTGTCACTGTCGTTTTCGCCTCGATCGCCGGCAGCAGGTTCACGGTCCGTATCGTCTGGATCGGTGTGCCGGCCGCGATTTCGTCGTACGCGAGCACCGGCAGGCCGGGAATCTGGCGGGCCAGCAACGCCGACAGTTGGGCGCGGATGCGGAAGTCGCACAGCAGCACCGTCTTGTCCAAACCCTGTTCCATCGCGAATTTCCACGCGTCGGCCGTGCGGCGGATCAGGTCCATCAACGGCTCCGCCGGCAAGGTGAACCCCTCCTCGCCCAGGCCGCTGCGAAGCTGGTGCTCCAGTTGCGGGTCCAGCACCACGGCCAGCACTCTGCCCCGCTCGTCGGCGTGCTGTTCGGTGATGGTCCGCACGACGCTCTTTCTCGCCAGTTCGCTCAGCAGATTGATGTCCTTGGTCCGCATGGCGTTGTCGGCGAGGATTTCGATGATCTGGGCCATGTCGCGAATGGCGATTCCGTCGCGCAGCAGATTTTGCAGCACGCGGTGGAGCAGGCCCAGCGGAACGCTCTCGCCGATGACGCCGTTGACGACGGCGGGGTTTTTCTCCTTAAGTCGGTCGACGAGTTTCTGCACGTCGTCGCGGCTGAGCAGTTCGTGGGCGTAGCGGCGGAGCGTTTCGCTCAGGTGCGTCACGAGCACGCTTTCGGGGTCGACCACGGTGTATCCGTGCAGTTCGGCCTCTTCCTTCTGCTCGGCGTTGATCCACAGCGCCGGCAGGTTGAACACCGGTTCGCGCGCGGTTTGGCCGGGCATCGGCCTCGTGACACCGCCGCCGTCCATGGCGAGGAATTTTTCGCTTTCGAGTTTCCCCGTGGCGACGACGTGATTATACAGCCGAATCTCGTACGTGTTCGGATCGAGCGCCACGTTGTCCCGCAACCGGACCAGCGGCAGCACCAGGCCCATGTTTTGGGCGAATTTCTTCCGCAGCGGCGCGATGCGGTTGGCCAGGCTCGACTTCCGCCGCGGGTCGATGATCTTGATCAGCCTCGCGCCGACCTGGATCGAAAGCCGGTCCACGTCGAGCAGTTCCTCGACGTTTCCGGACTCCTCCGCCGGTGCCGCCGGAGACGGAACAGCCGCGTCGGCGGCGGCCTGCGCTTCCTGACGCCGCAGCATGCGGGCGATGGCCCACGTCGCGCCCCCCAGCACGAGGAACGGCACCTTCGGGAACCCCTTCACCAGCGTCATCGCCAAAAACAGCACGGCCACGATGTACAGCGGGCGGCTTCGCTGGAGCAGTTGCTTGGCCAGGTCGGTCGAGATGCTGGTGTGACTGGACGTTTTGGAAATGAGAAACCCGCTGGCCGTGGCGATGATGACGGCGGGGATCTGCGTCACCAAGCCGTCACCGATGGCCAGGATGGAATACTTATTGATGGACTGCCCGAAGTCCAACCCTTTGAGCATGCCGACCACGATTCCGCCGATGAGGTTGACGGCGACGATAATCAACCCGGCCAATGCGTCGCCGCGGATGAACTTGCTCGCACCGTCCATGGCACCGTAGAACTCGCTCTCGCGGACGATTTTCTGCCGCCGGGAGCGGGCCTCCTCCTCGCCGATCAGGCCGGCGTTGAGGTCGGCGTCGATGGCCATCTGCTTGCCGGGCATGGCGTCGAGGTTGAACCGGGCGGCCACCTCGCTGATACGCTCGGCGCCCTTGGTGATGACCACGAACTGGATCACCACCAGAATGAGGAACACGACCATGCCGATGACGATGTTGCCGCCGACGACCATTTTACCGAAGGTGTGGATGATGTCGCCGGCCGCCCCTTCGGTGAGGATCAGCCGCGTGCTCGCGACGTTCAGCGCGACGCGGAACAGCGTCACGAACAGCAGCAGTGACGGGAAACTGGAGAATTCGAGGTTTTCCTTGGCCGACAGCACGACCACGAGCGTCGCCAGGCTGACGGCGATGGAGACGGCCAGCAGCATGTCCATGACGAACAGCGGCATGGGAATCAGCAGCGTCGCCAGCACCATGGCCACGCCGCCGGCGAAAATCAAATCGTTATGCCGGATCAGCCTGCCCAGCGGCGAGCCGTCGAAATTGGGCGTCAGGTTGTTCGTGGGGAGAGTGGTCATAGGAAAAAGTGACAAGCGACAAGTGACAAGCGACAAGAGATTCGCCGCTCAACCGTAACAAAACATTTCGGAGGTTTCGTCATATTTTTTGTCCCGCAACTGCTAAAATCATCATAAAAGGTTAATGCCGCCCTACTCTTGTCGCTTGTCGCTTGTCACTTGTCGCTGTTGTTGTCCGTCGTCTCGCCCGGTTCACTCTGTACACCATCGCGAGCACTTCGGCGACGGCGACGAAGAGGGTTTCGGGGATCGGCTGATTGATGTCGACCTGGGTGAAGATCGCGCGGGCCAGTTCGGGGCGGTGGACGATCGGCACACCGTGGGCGCGGGCGATCTCCTTGATCTTCTCGCACAGCAGGTCTCCGCCCTTGGCCAGCACGACCGGGGCGGCCATCGTGCCCATGTCGTACCGCATCGCCACCGCGACGTGCGTGGGGTTCACCAGCACGACGTCGGCCTGCGCCACGGCCTGGAGCATCCGCCGCCGGGCCATCTCGACCTGCAACACGCGAATCCGGCCTTTGATCTGCGGGTTTCCGTCGTACTGTTTGCGTTCTTCCCGCATCTCCTGGTCGGTCATCCGCAGTTCGCGTTTGAATTTCCACTTCTGCCACACCAGGTCCGCGCCCGCGATGGCCAGCACGGCCAGCACGATGCGGACGCTCACGCCCATCACCAGCGAACCGATCTGCCCCAGCGTCTCCCGCAGCGTGCAGTTGGACAGCGACAGCAGCGTCTCCTGCTTGTCGCGCACGTATTCCCACACGATGGCCACCAGCACGCTCAATTTCACGCACGCCAGCAGCAGCACCACCAGGCTGCGGGAGTTGAACAGGTTCTTCATCCCCTTGGCCGGGTTGATTTTCGAAAAATCGACCTTCGCCGCCTTGGGCGAAAAACTCCATCCGCTGACCAGCATGCTGCCGACGATGCTGACGGCCAATGCCCCCAGCAGAAACGGCAGCGACACCTTCGCCGCCGCCCAGACGTTCCCGTAGGTCACGTGCATGAAGTCGGCCTCGCTCATGCCCGGCCGATACTCCGACACACCACGGCCGATCAGATCGCTGAACCCTTCCAGCAGCGACCCCGCGCACCCGGCCAGCAGTCCCAGCAGCGTCACCAGCATCAGCGCGCTGGAGACCTCCTGGCTCTGCGGCACCTTCCCGTCCTCGCGGGCCTTCTTGATCCGCTGAGGGGTGGGGGCGTGTTTTTTGTCGGCGGCACTTTGTTCAGCCATTCGTTGCCCTTACATCAATAGCGACAAGCGACAAGTGACAAGAGTAGGAACGTCCAGCCTACTTCGTCGCTCTCGCTCAAATTAACGGTTATAGAAGACAAAACTTTCCTACTCTTGTCGCTTGTCACTTGTCGCTTGTCGCTGCTGTTCAACTCGCCAACGCCGTCGTCTGAATCATCCACTGTGCGATCCACTGCGCCAGACTGCCCAGCATCGGCATCATGCCGGCGGCGATCAGCAGGCCCAGGCCGATGCGGAGCGGGAAACTGGCCAACAAAATGTTGATCTCCGGCAACACGCGGGCCAGCACGGCCAGCACCACGGCCAACACCAGAAACGCCGCCAGCATCGGGGCGGCCATCTTCAACGCCAACACCAGCATCGCCCCGCTGGCCGTCAACACCATGCCCGACAACGCGGCGATGTCCAACGCCCCGGCCACCGGAAAGGCCGCGTAACTCCGCGCCAGCAACTCCAACAGCACCAAATGACCGCCGGCCATCAGGAACAGCATCGCGAAGACCATCTCGAACAACAGGCTGACCGACTCGGACTCCTCGCCCGTGACCGGGTCGAACAGCCCGGCGTCGTGCATGCCCATCTGCTGCGCCGTCACGCGGGCGCCCTGCTGAACGGCCAAATAAATCAAATTCACCGACAACCCCAACGCCAAGCCGATCAGCAACTCCTTCGCCAACAACAGCGACGCCGCCACCGGGTGCGCTTCCGCCGGAGGCATGGCGGCAAACCCGCCGGCGATGCCGAAAAACACCGTCAGCAGCAGCACCATGCCCACGCGAACGACCACCGGCACCGACACCGAACTGAAAATCGGCCCCGCCGTCAAAAAACCGCCCACCCGCGCCAACAGCGGCATAAACGGCCAAAGGATGGGCCACAACCAATTCACGACGCACCCATAGCGACTAGCGACAAGTGACAAGCGACAAGAGATTCGCTTCTCAACCGCCGCTGAACATTTGTGTGCATTCGCTGCATTTTTTCTCGCAATAGCCAAAAGCGTCAAAAGCCTGCTGATGCTGCCTTCTCTTGTCGCTTGTCGCTTGTCACTTGTCGCTAGTGTCCTAGTGTCTGCATCGTGTTGAAAATTTCGATGGTGAAACTTTTCGTCACCTGGAGCGCCCAACTGGCCGAGAGGATCAGCGTCACGCCGACGGCGGCCAGTTTGAGCACCATGCCCGTGGTCATGTCCCGCATCGACGTGACGGCCTGCATCATGCCCGTCAAAATGCCCACCACCAACGCCACAATCAACACCGGCGCCGACACCAGCATCGCCATCTCCAACGTCCGACGACCTAAGTAAATCACCATGTCTTCATTCATGCCGCACCCCAGTGACAAGCGACAAGTGACAAGCGACAAGAGATTCGCTTCTCGACCGCAACAGAACATTTCGGTGGTTTCGTCATATTTTTTGTCTCACATCCGCCAAAAGCATCATGATCGACGAATGCTGCCCTACTCTTGTCGCTTGTCACTTGTCGCTTGTCACTGCTGTCAGTAACTGAAACTCTGCACCAACGTCTGCGCCAGCCGCTGCCAGCCGTCGACCATGACGAACAGGATGATCTTGAACGGCAGCGAAATCATCGCCGGCGGCAACATCATCATGCCCGCCGACAACAAAATGCCGCTGATCACCAAGTCCACCAGCAAAAACGGAATAAACAACAAACAGCCCATCTCGAAGGCCGTGCGGAACTCGCTGATGGCGAACGCGGGAATGGCCACGTAATTGGGCACCTCCGCCGCCGACTGCGGAAACTCGATACCGGCCAGGTCGATGAAAAACCCCAAATCGCTCGTCCGCGTCTGGCGGATCATGAACTCCTTGAGTTCGTCGTTTCCGCGGACGACGGCCGCTTCGAAACCGAGTTGGTCCTGCAAGTACGGGTCGAGCGCCTGCTCCTTGATTCGGCCGAGCGTCGGGGCCATGGTGAAAAACGTCAAAAACAACGCCAGCCCGATAATCGCAATGGTCGGCGGAATCGACTGCGTGGTCAACGCCCGCCGCACGAACCCCAGCACGATCACGATGCGGGTGAAACTGGTCATCATCACCAGCACCGTCGGCAGCAGCGCCAGAAACGTGAACACAATGGCCGTTTTGACCGGCGCGGACCAGTCGTTGGCGGTCTGTTCGTTCGAGGCCGTGGCCTTGTCGATGACCTTGAGCACGTCGCCAATTTCCGGAACCGCCGGTCCCGCCGGAGCGGGCGTCGTCTGGGCGGCCGCATTGGCGGCGAACAACAACGCCGCCATGACCAGAAAAATCCGAAATCCGAAATCCGAAATCCGAAACAAATTCCCAAACCCAAAAGCAGAAAATTCCAAACGGCAGGCCCCCCAGAACGTCAAGGCGCATGGCATCGCCGTTTGGAGTTTGGGATTTTCTGTTTTGGAATTTGTTTCGGATTTCGTGCTTCGGATTTCGGATTTTTCCGTCCAACGAGGGCTGGACGCCCTCGTCACGAGAATACGCCGCCTCATGCGTCACCCCCCAGTTTCTTGTTGAGGACGCCCACGAATCCGCCCGGTGACGGCGGCGGTGGACCTTCGCCGCCGCCGCTAACTTCGCCGCCGCCCTCGTCTTCGTCTTCATGAAAACCATCGGTCACGTCGGCCAGCATCCGCACCCCGTCGCGAGACGCGGCAATCAGCAAACTCCGGCCCCTCACCTCCAGCAAATGCACCCGCTGGCGAGGACCGATGCTCACCGATTCCACCAACCGAATCTTCCGCCCCTGACCCACAAGCCGCCCCCACTTCAACCGAGGCAACAACCGCCGAAGCACCACAATCGCCACCCCGCCCAACACCAGCACAACCAACAACGACGCCAACAACTGCATCGGAAGATTTCCAAACGACGAGTCACCCTTCGTCCCCAGCCGCTCAACGTCACCCCGCCCCAACTTCCTGCCTGAGGAAACCTTCGTCACGTCCGACGTATTGGACTGATTTTCGTTATTTTCATAATTTTCAGCATTTGAATGATTTGTGTTTTCTTGATTTTCTGCTTTTTCATTATTTTCATGATTTACAGCATTCGAAGGATTTGATGAATTTAACGAATTTTCCGTCGCCTCCGCAGTCGAATCGGTGTCGACCGCTGGCGCAGCCAGCCCCATCGACGGCGGGCCTTGGCTGCGGCTTGGCGAGACGATCGCCAGGCAGGCGATGCATCCGGCCAGCGCCACCATCATCCACACCGTCCGTTTTATTGGCGGCGATGCCAAAATTTTGTCCATCACAGCGCGCATTTGTCACATGCTATGCACAAATCGTGCCAATGGACATTTTTTTCGCTGGTCTTCCGGGACAGGGCAATTCGCCTCAAAATCCGATGGACAGTTACGCGAACTCTGTTACAATACTTCAATCAACTCTTCCATTTTTTTGGAGCAAGGAGAACAAGATGAACGTGTTGTATCGCGCACTGGTTGTGATGGTGTCAGTCGTTGTGGTTTCGTCCGCGGCGGCCCAGGTGCCCATCACCATCGACCCGGGCGATTATTCACTCGGAGAATTCCGTGGCAGCGACCGTTTTCAATGGAACGCCTCGCCGCTGATCGACGACGAAAGGGATGGGCTTTTCGGGCATGACGGCAACCACCGGTATGGTCCGCAGGGTGCCAAGGTGAACCCGGGCACTGTGCGAATTTCGATCAGCTCGATCGGGAGCCACCCCCAGATTTTCGTGGGCGATTTCGACGTCGACGCCAGCGGCGTCATCACGTCCGACTATGAAGGCACCGTGTTCACGATCGACGGTTCGACGATCCGGCTCATCACTCATGAGGTGTTGATTGACATGGGTCGCTACAACGGCGGATGGAAAATTCCCTCGGTCAATCATCACGTCCGGGCCAGCCATGGCCCCAACGGTCTGTTCGCCTACAATCTGCCCGTGACGACCACAGGCGCCTACGTCGTTTTGACCCCGGGAAGCACGAAGGACGGCCTCTATAAGGACGCCGTATTTACGGTAGACGCCAGCGGCCAGGTGACGGTGACCGAACCCGGTGCCGCCGGCTTGGAAATGAAAGGCGGCAAGTTGACGTTCACCAACGTGTTTGACGTCGAGTACCAATGGGAGCGCAGCGACGGTGAGTCGTTTGGTGTGTCGTGGTGGGCCGGCGGCGGAGAGATGGCCGGTGGCGACGACAAAGGCGTTTCCGGAACGCTCGGCCTGGTTCCGGGCATCTACGACATTGGCTGGCACAGTCTGCCGGCCGGAACCTGGGACAACAACGACAACGCGTTCGAGTTCACCGGCAACGACGACTACTGGACCAAGACATTGACGTACACGGCCAACGACGGTCTCATCTATACACTGGCGCTGACCTACGGCACCCCGCCGATCCCCGAACCGGCCACGATGAGCCTGCTCGCCCTGGGCGGCCTGGCGATACTGCGGCGGCGGAAGTAGCGAATACAGATAAGACGTATGGATTCTCACTCGCGGTATGATTAGCATGGCGGACACAGAAAGGACACCGCCATGCCTCGCCAAATCGTGGTTGTGATGACCGACACGCAGCGGTACGACATGCTCGGGTGCGCGGGACCGGCCGGGATTCGCACGGAGCACCTGGACCGGCTGGCCGGCGAGGCCGTGCGGTTCGAGCGGGCGTACACGTGTCAGGGCGTCTGCCAACCCGCGCGGGCGGCGATGTTCACCGGAACCTGGCCTCACGAAAACGGCGGATGGACCAACTCCCAAGCCCTCGGCGACAACGTGAAAACCCTCGGCCAGCGGTTCCGCGACCACGGGTTCCACTGCGCCCACGTCGGAAAATGGCACCTCGACGGCGGCGACTATTTCGGCCTGGGCCGCTGCCCCGATGGCTGGGACGACCGCTACTGGTACGACATGCGGCGATACCTCGAAGAACTCTCGCCGCGGGAGCGGCTCGACTCCCGCCGCACGGAGTACATCCGCGAGAGGCCCGTCACGCCGGAATTCACCTACGCCCACCGATGCTCCCGCCGAGCCCGCGAGTTCCTCGCCCGACACGCCCGCGAGGATTTCCTGCTGGTCGTCAGTTACGACGAACCGCACGGACCCTGCCTCTGTCCGCCGGAATTCCTCGACCGCTACGAGAATTTCCATTGGCCAGCCTCGCCCGCCCACGACGACACGCTCGCGGACAAGCCCGAGCACCAGCGAATCTGGGCCGGCGAGGCGCTGGACGACACCGGCTGGCGCGAGCGGAACCACGGCACGGCGGCGTATTTCGCCTGCAACGAGTTCGTCGACGCGGAGATCGGCAGCGTGCTGGAGGCCGTGGACCGCCACGCGCCGGGGGCGTTGGTGGTCTACACGTCCGACCATGGCGACGCGTTGGGCGAGCATCGGCTGATCGGCAAAGGGCCCTGCGTGTACGACGGCGTGGTGCGGATTCCGCTGATCGTCCGCTGGCCTGGCGTGACGCAGATCGGTCGGGTCGCGGCCAGTCCGGTCTCGCACATCGACCTGGCGCCGACACTGTTTGACTTCGCCGGTCTGCCGCAACCGGCGGCCTTCTCAGGCCGAAGTTTGCGACCCGCCTGCGCCGACCCGGCCGTACGCGTCAACGAAACCGTCTTCATCGAGTTCGGCCGGTTCGAGGTGGACCACGACGGGTTCGGCGGATTCCAACCGATGCGGGCGGCCTTCGACGGGCGGTGGAAACTGGCCGTGAATCTGCTCTCCGGCGACGAGTTGTACGACCTCGACACCGACCCGCACGAGTGCGTCAACCGTATCGCCGACCCCCTCGCCGCCGACGACCGCGGCCGCTTGCACGACCGGATGCTCGACTGGATGAACGCCACGCGGGACCCGTTCCGTGGCCATTGCTGGGAGCGCCGCCCCTGGCGCACCGACGCCCGCCCGGCCACCTGGCCATACACCGGCATGACCCGCCAACGCGAAAACGAAGAGTACGAACCCCGCCAACTCGACTACAACACCGGCCTGCCGATGACCCAGGCCACGCGGCAAAAATAAACGACATAAAACTACGCATCCAGCGTGAATCGTTGGCCCGGTTGGGGGATGGTCACGTTTTTACAGCCGGCCTTTTTGAGGATTTCGGCCATGGCGGCCGGTTGCGGACCTTCACCGTGGACCACGAACGCTCCGCGAAGCCGCGGGGCCAGCGGGGCGAGCATGCGGGCGTAATCCGTGCTGTCGGCATGGGCGGAAAATCCGCTGAGCGTCTCCACGCGGCACAGCAGGCGGTACATGCGCCCGAAGATTTTCACCTCATCGCGCCGCTCCACAATCCGCCGCCCCAGCGTGTGCTGGGCCATGAACCCGACAATCACCACCGCGTTCCGCTCGTTTTCGATGTTGTTCTTCAGGTGGTGCAGCACGCGTCCGGCTTCGCACATGCCCTGGCTGGCGATGATGACCATGGACTCGCGGCGGTCGTTGAGGGCCTTGGACTCGTTGACGTCGGTGATGTACCGCACGACGCCCTCGCCGAACAGGTCCTTGTTGTTCCGCCACCAGAAATCGCGGGCCTCCTCGCCGTAGCACTCGGGGTGCCGGCGGAAAACCTCGGTGCAACTGACCGACAGCGGGCTGTCGACGATAATCGGCAGCGGTTCGATCAGGCCCTCGGCGACGGCCTGCATAAGGTAGTAGACGACGTTCTGCGTGCGTCCGACGCTGAAGGCGGGGATGATGATTTTTCCGCCGGCCGAGCGGACGGTGTTGATGATGCGGGCCAGGGCCTGCTTCATGTCGGCCGAGGGCGTGTGGCGGCGGTCGGCGTAGGTGCTGTCGGTGATGAGGTACTCGACGATCGGAAGTTGCGTGGGGTCGCGGAGGATCGGCAGCCCGGCCCGACCGAGATCGCCGGTGTACAGCACCCGCACCGGTCGGGGTGTGCGAAGGTTCAGCATCGTGGCGGCGGACCCGAGCAGATGGCCGGCCTCCAGGAACGTCGCGCTGCCGTTGGGGGCAAACTCGAACGGTTCGTTGTAGCGCATGGGTTTGAGCAGCGGCGTGACGGCCTTTGCGTCGTCGATGGTGTAGAGCGGTTCGATGCGTTCGGACGGGCGGGTCGCCCGTTTTTCGTTCCAGAACCGGGCGTCTTCCTCCTGAATGTGGGCCGAGTCGGCGAGCATGACGTTGACCAGGTCGCACGTGGCCGGCGTGGCGTAAATCGGCCCGTGGAACCGTCGTTTCGTCAGTCCCGGCAGATTGCCGCTGTGGTCGATGTGGGCGTGCGAGAGCAGCACCCCGCGAAGCCGCTCGGGCGCAACCGGAAACGTCGAGTTTCGCTCCCTCGCCTCTTCGCGCCGGCCTTGATACAACCCGCAGTCCAGCGCGTAACTTCCCTCGTCCAGATGCAGCACATGCATCGACCCTGTCACCGTTCCGGCGGCACCGAAAAATTCCAACTCGGCCATGTCGTCTCTCCCAGGCTATTCGACTGTTAGGCTATTCGACTGTTAGGCTGTTAGGCTGTTAGGCGCGGGCATATGAAGGATTAGGCCTGATGTTTCATAAGCCCGCGCCTAACAGTCTAACAGCCGAACAGCCTAACCGCCTATACTAAACAGGGGCCTCGTATGTGGACCTACAATGTTTTGCAGAATCAGTGGCTGGTGCTGGCGACGTTCGGCGGGACGGTGATACTGCTGGGGATAGTGTTGACGTGCCTGGCCGTGTGGAGGCCCCGCGGAGACGAGATCGACGAGGACGCCGCCGTCGCGGGCCGGCACCACATGCCCGTGCGGCAATGGGTGGCGTTCATGCCCTGGCTGCTGGTGGCCGTCTTCGCCGCCTTCGCCGTGTACAACGTCGGCTATGTGCTGTACATGGCGGCCAATCCGCCCAACTGGTGACAACAACGTGCCGCGGGCGTCTCGCCCGCGTTGTGCGTTCCATTGGCCCGGTCAACAAAAGACGGCCAATCGCCGTTGCCGTCCGGCGCGGGCAGGATGCCCGCGACACGAAAGACGCCCGTGCTACAAATGACATCATGAAAACCTTCGAAGAATACCGTGCGATCTCCCAGCCGACAGCCTGGACGCTGCTGTTGCTGCTGGCGACGGCCATTCTCGCCTGGGGACTCTTTTCCGTCCCCGCGACCTCCGCCAGCCGTCCGTCGGTGCCCGAAACAACGAACACCTGCTCCACGCCATCTTCACGGGCCCAGGCCACCAACTCGAACACGACGGCCCGCGAATCCTCCACCTCACCGTCCCCCCCGAACACGCCGGCCCGCTCATCGCCTACCTGCGGACGCTCTCCGTGAACGACGTTTCATTTCTCGACGTTTCATTTCTCTTGCCATCGAAACAAAAACGGGTACACTATGACTCGTTGAGTTTGCGGTGAAATGTTCCCATGACCTTGACGAATCGTTTTGCTTTCCAAGGAGCGGCGCCCATGTCCAACACCCTCCAGGATGCTCTGAAGAATCGCCGCAGTTGCCGGGAATTGACGGCGGACTGCCCTCTGACCCCCGCCCAGGTCGAAGCGTTATGCGGCTTCGCCTTGAACAACGTCCCCAGTTCCTTCAACTCGCAGTCCACGCGCCTGGTCCTGCTGACGGGAACGGCGAACCGAACATTCTGGAACATCGTCCTGGAAACCCTGCGACCGCTGGTTCCGGCCGAAAAATTTGGCGGAACCGAAACAAAGATCACCCTGTTCGCCGCCGGGACGGGCACCATCCTTTTTTTCGAGGATCGCGCGGCGATCGAAAAGCTCCAAGCCGAGTTTCCCTCGTACCGTGACCGTTTCCCCGCCTGGTCCGAGCATACCAGCGCCATGCATCAACTCGCGCTCTGGCTCCTGCTGGAGGATGCCGGTTGCGGCGCTTCGCTCCAACACTACAATCCGATCATCGACCAGGCGGTCGCCCAGACCTGGAACCTGGACCCGACGTGGAAATTGATCGCTCAGATGCCCTACGGCGGCATTCGGAGCAAACCGGCGGCGCCGGAAAAACAACCGTTATCCACCCGATTGAACATGTTTTCCGAATAGCCCGCCGCCCATTCGAACCCTTCCTTGTCCTGCGCATAGCAAAACGCGGCCCGTCTTTTCGCGACCGTTCGCCCGTCGTTTTTCAGGCCGTTGAACGCCCATTCACTTGTCGGACATGAATTGGGACCGTGGAAGAACCGCCACGGCGTTCACGGAGAACTCCGAATTTTTACAACCTTCCCGCAGAACCAGACATTACCGGAGAGGTCGGGATTCGAACCCGAGGTACGGCGTTAAACCGTACACCGGTTTAGCAAACCGGCGCTTTCAGCCGCTCAGCCACCTCTCCATCTGTCACGAAAACACCCACCGGACCCGGGCAACCGCCAAGTTCCGACAGGCCACTCCCGCGACCGCTTGGTCTATTCAGTATATCGACACATCACGCCAAACGCAAAGCGAAAAACGCAAACACAAACAAAATACAAAATGCAAAACCGGCTGGACGGTTCCCCGATACTGCCGTAAAATAGACGTGCATTTCGCAATGGCTTGCCTTTTTGCGCTGTAGGGTGCGAAACAACGTAGAACGTTTTGCCGTTCGCAACGTCCTACAGCGCAAAGAGGCAAGCCCTGTTTTTGTTGGTGTGTTTTCGCGTGCGTTTGCTGAGGTTTTATGTCTGAATTTCGATTGTTGATCCTGGCCGATATTCATTACGACCCGCGACATCATGATCCGGACGAGAAACATCCGGGGCGGCGGACGGATGTGGCGTTGGAATGGGTGCGTCGGGCGGTGGAGGACGCGTTGCGGCGTGGGCCCGTTCATGCCGTCGTGATTCTTGGCGACCTGATCGACCACGGCAAGCGGCTTCGTCGCAATCAAGGCCCGGCGGCGTACGCCGGCGCGCTGGCGGCCGTGCGGCGGACCCTCTCGCGGGCGGCGCCACAGGCGGAATTGCTGGCCATTCCGGGCAATCACGACGGCGACGCGGACGAGTTCTACACCGCCCTGGGCCTGCGCGGCGGATTGCACGACGTCGGCCCCGTGCGCGTGCTGGCCATCGCCGACCACTTCGCCGGAAAACCCAAGCACGTCACGCGTGCCGACGCCGACCGCCAAGCCGTCCTCGACGCCGGCCTCCGCACGCCACGACGGCCGCTCATCGTCCTCCAACACAACCCGATGGACCCGCCCGTCGACGGCGATCACCCGTACATGCTCACCAACCGCCCCGACGTGATGTCCGACTACGCCCGCGCGGGCGTCACGCTCTCCCTTAGCGGACATTACCACGCGGGCCAGCCGCTTCACTCCGTTGGCGGCGTGCGGTACTTCACCTGCCCCGCCCTGTGCGAGCGGCCGTTCTCCTACGCCGTCGCGACCCTCGACACCGCGTCCTCGCCACCGGCGGTTCGCGTGCAGACGCATCCACTCGAACTGGACGGATCGCTGGACATCTGGGACGGACACGCCCACACGGAATTTGCGTTTTGCGGGGAGGGAACGTCGGCGGCGTCGGCCGTGGCGCGGGCGGCGGATGTGGGGTTGGCGGGCGTCTGCCTGGTCGAGCACGCACCGCAGCTTTACGTCAGCAAGGAAGACTTCTGGTCCGGGCGGCACGTGTACGAAGCCGGTTCGTGGCGACGAGGGGCCAACCGCATGGCCGCGTATCGGCAGGCGGTGTTGCCGCTGCGGTCGCGACGCGTGAAGGTCGGCCTGGAGGTCGAACTCGACGCCGCCGGCGACCTGACGCTGCTGGACGAGGACCGCTGGTGGCCCGACGTGATGGTCGGAGCGGTGCATTTTCTGCATCCCGATACCGCCACCCTCAGCGACGCCGCCGTCACGAAACGGTTTCTGGACACGACGGAAAAACTCCTCGCCTCCGGCGTCGACGTGCTCGCCCATCCGCTCCGCCTGTTCGCCTGGTCCAAACGGACCGCGCCGACGGACATCTACCCGCGACTGGTGAATTGGCTGGCCGCCACCGGCACGGCCGCGGAAATCAACTACCACCACAACGCCCCCGACGTGGAGTTCTTCCGCCAGTGCATTCATGCCGGTGTAAAAATCGCCCTCGGAAGCGACGCCCACAGTCTGCACGCCGTCGGCAATTTCGGTCGGCACGTTGCGCTGCTCCAAGAGGCGGCCGGTGAGGAAGACGTCGCCAGGCTGCTCTGGCGGCCGTAAAAATTCGGATCGAAAATTCCTGTCGTTTCCCGTTTATCCTGTTTATCCTGTGCCGTTTATGTCATTTTTTCGAGACCATTTTCCCGTTCTCCGCGCGCCGCCGGCGCGGCGGATGGTGTGTTTAACCGCGACGTCGGTGGCGTTTGCGTTGTTCGCGGGCGGGTTTGATTTCATGTTGCCGTTGTGGGTAACGGGGGATTTGAAGTTGTCGGCCGCGGACTTTGCCCATTTGCGGAGTTTGCGGTTTGCGGGCGTGAGCGTGGGGGCGATCGCGATGGGTGTGCTGAGCGACCGGTTCGGGCAGCGTCGCGTGGGGGTGTGGTCGCTGGCGGCGATCACGGCGCTGGTGTTGCCGCTGGGCTGGGCGGGGCAGGCGTATTTGTACGTGGCCATGCCGCTGATGGGGGCGGCCGTCAGCACGGTGTTTGTGAACCTCAACACGCTGGTCCAGCAGGTTTCGTCGCGTCGGCAGGGGTTGGCGAATTCGATTTATCGCGGTAGCGGGGCCGGGGCGGGCGTGGTGGTTCCGATGGTAGCGACGGGTCTGGCGGCGATGATCGGCGGATACCGCGGCGTGATGCCGTGGCTGGCGGTCGCGTCGTCGCTGACGGCGGTGGCGTTGTGGCTGCACCCGGAGGAGGAACCCTCGCCGCCGTACGCGGGGTTTCGCGCGGAGTTGTCCCGCGTGACGGCATCGTTCCTCGCGCCGCTGCGCGAGCGCCGGCTGATGGGGTTCTGGGCGGTGTCGCTGCTGTGGGGAAACGCGATGGCCGCGGTGGGAGCGTTCGGTGCGATTCGGTTGACGCGCGTGCTGGGAATGGCGGACACGGACTTCGGTCGGGCGTGCACGGCCGGCGGCGTGGTCGTGTTCGCGGTGACGCTCGCGTCGGGCGTGTGGATCGACCGCCTCTCGCTCCGGAGGCTGCACGTGGGACTGGGGCTGCTGGCCGCGGGGTGCAGCGTGACGATGGGGCTGAGCGACAGCATCGTGTTCACCGTGTTGGCGATGATTTTGGCCGGTCTGTGCGGAACGGTGCTGGTGGGTCCGAGCAGCATGTGGATCAGCCGCGAAGCGGGCCGGGCGAGCCAGTCGTCGGTGTTTTTCGTTCAGAAAATCCTGTCGTCGGTGGTGTTCGCGTCGGCGATGCTGCTGCTGGGCTGGTTGGAACCGTTTGTGGGCATGCAACCGCTGCTGCTCTGGAGCGGCGGTCTGGCCGGAGCGGGCGCGTTGGCGTTCCTGATGCTGCCCGAACCGCCCAGACCGGGATGAGTCGGTGGAAAATGCAGCCTTCGGGCGATTTTGCCGATAGTGGAATGGAGACCGGTCATGAAGGACTTGCATAGACTTTTGCATGCGCTCAACCGCGTGACGGCGGTGCTGTTGGCGACGAGAGATGAAGACAACCTCGAAGCGTCCATTCTACAGGGTATGGAGGTCGTGGGACGTTGCGTGAACTCCGACCGTGTGTTGATGTGGCGGAACGAGACGATCGGCGGCGAATTGTTCTATGTCCAGCAGCAGCAGTGGATCAGCGCGATCAGCCGCGAACACACCGGCATTCCCCTGGGCGCGAAATTCGCCTACCGCGACACGCCCAACTGGGTCAGCAAATTTCTGCGTGGAGAGTGCATCAACAGCCCGCTCTCCCAACTTCCACCGGACGACCAAGCGCTCCTGGGCCCGTTCGGAATCAAATCCGTTGCCATCATCCCCCTGTTCCTCGAAGACCAGTTCTGGGGGTTCCTCAGCCTGGATAACTGCGTCAACGAACGCGTGTTCACCGACGAGGAAATCAGCGTCCTTCGCTCGGCGGGGCTGCTGTTCGCCAGCGCGCTGCTGCATCATCGCATGCTGGTGAACATGTCGGCCAGGGAGGCGCTCGAACGCTTCGAAGTGGTCTGGGCCAACGTCGAATGCGGCATCGCGATCGTGGACGCCGAAACACGCGACATCCTCGACGTTAACCCGGTGACCATTCGGATGTTCGGCGGAAACAGGTCCGATATCGTCGGACATCGCTGCAACACCTCCTTCTGCCCCGCCGAGGCGCATTCCTGCCCCATCCTGGATAAAAATCAGATGGTGGACCGCTCGGAGCGGAAATTCAAACGGGCCGACGGAACGATCATCCCCATCGTCAAATCCGTCGCGAAGATCATGCTCAACGGCCGACTGGCGCTGCTGGAAAGCTTCACCGACATCTCGAACCTCAAAGAGGCCGAGAAACAACTGCTCCAGATGCAGGTCACCGAGCAGGCCAACAAGGCCAAGAGTTTGTTCCTGTCCACGATGAGCCACGAGATGCGAACCCCGCTGAACGCGATCATCGGAATGACCGCGATCGGACGGTCGACGGGCGACCTCACGCAGAAAAACCGCGCGTTGGACAAGATCGACGACGCCTCGCGCCACCTGCTGGGCATCATCAACGACGTGCTGGACATGTCGAAAATCGAGGCCGGCAAGTTTGAACTGTCCCCGGCGGAGTTCAGTTTCGAAAAAATGCTCCAGCGCGTGGTGAACGTCGTGTCGTTCCGGGCCGGCGACAAGCGGCAGCGGTTCACCGTGTCCAGCGACCCGAACATCCCGCCGGTGATGCACGGGGACGATCAGCGGTTGGCGCAGATCATCACGAATCTGCTGGGCAACGCGGTGAAATTCACGCCCGAGGGAGGCTCGGTTCGCCTGAGCGCCCGGCTGGTGTGCGAGGACTGCGGCGAGTGCTCGATCCGGTTCGAGGTGACGGATTCGGGGATCGGTATCAGCGTCGAGCAGCAGTCGCGGCTGTTCCAGTCGTTCCAGCAGGCCGACGGAAACACGTCGCGGAAGTTCGGCGGAACGGGGCTTGGGCTTTCGATTTCGAAAAACATCGTGGAGATGATGGGCGGGACGATCACGGTGGAGTCCGAGTTGGGGAAAGGGGCGACGTTCGCGTTCACCATTCCGATGAAGCGTGGCGACGCGCAGGCATACGAGCAGTTGGTTCGGGAGACCGAGTCCGGCGTGGAGGATTCGGTGAATTTCGAGGGTCGGCGGATTCTGTTGGCCGAGGACGTCGAGATCAATCGGGAGATTGTGTTGTCGCTGCTGGAGTCGACGCGGCTTGGTATTGACTGTGCGGCCAACGGTGCCGAGGCGGTCCGGATGTTCCAGGCGGACCCGGAGCGGTACGACGCGATCCTGATGGACGTGCAGATGCCCGAGATGGACGGGTACGAAGCCACGCGGCTGATCCGGGCGACGTCCGCGGCCCGCGCGGCGGACATTCCGATCATCGCCATGACGGCCAACGTGTTCCGCGAGGACATCGAAAAATGCCTCGCCGCCGGCATGAACGACCACCTCGGAAAACCGATCGACATCCACGACGTGCAGGAAAAACTGCGGCAATATTTCGAGGTGCCCGTGAGATGCTGAGCAGTCTACGCCACGCTGGCCGCGATGGTTCCGGCCAGCGTCGCGGCGAAACGATGCGGGCTTGTCCGTTCGCTCGCGGTTCGGAATGCCCCCGTCCCAGCCGATTTTCTGTCTGTCAGAACAAGAGCGGCGGCGTCATAGAGTTGTTCCTGCACCAGTTTTCGGCACAGGATTTCGTACCGGGCGGCGTAGCTGGCGTGGGTGAACTCCGGCATGGCGGCGAAGTGTGGCGACGAAAACGTGACCGGGGCCGTTGATTTCGGACATTCTTCCAAAACGAAAAAATAGCCGACAAAGGGCTTGGCGCTCTCGCCGAACACACTCTCCCGGAAGGCCGTGTTCAAATCCGTCGCGTTTCCGAGAGCTTCCTCCACACGATTATTGAAATTGTTACCCAAGGACGGGCCGACCTGGGACTTGAACTCGATGGCCGCGATCAGGCGTCCTCGGTGCACGACCAGCAAGTCCCAGTTTTTCGTGGGGCGGTAGAATCCCGGGATGGTGACGTTGGAACGGCCATGACAATACACGTCTGTCTCGGCGACGCCGTTGTCGAGAATGATGTCCCGGACCATGGTGACAAAACCGTCTAGATTCTTTCCGGTCGTCACACCGGAGCGATTGCCCTGGTCGGCTGTGCCTCGCATTTTTTGGCTCCTAGCCGCCTGAATTCGTGCGTTCCAGAAGTGTTTGATGGCCTTGGGCATGGAACGGTCGAGCGCGGAGATGTCTACGGCCATGCGGTTTCTCCCACGATGACATTGAGGCGGTGACGGCTGCTCAAAGTGTTTGTGTGCTGACGGAACCGTCGCGAGGCCAGTTGCAGATAGTCGTGGTCGATTTCGATACCCAGGCTGTTTCGCCCCGTCTGCCAGGCGGCCAGGGCCGTCGTGCCGGAACCGAGAAAGGGGTCGAGAACGGTATCGCCCACGAAGCTGAACATGCGGATCAGACGGACAGCCAATTCGAGGGGGAAGGGCGCGGGGTGGTGCTGCGTGGACGCGCCGGGCACGTCAGTCCAAATCTGCTGGAACCATCGTTTATGGAGGTCATGAGGAATGACGCTGAACGCCCGCTCCAGGAAACCGGGACTTCGATATCCGCCCGGTTTTCGTTCCATCAGGATGAACTCGATGTCGTTTTTGATGATCGCGTTCGGTTCGTATGGTTTTCCGAGAAACCCGCCGCCATTCCCGGACGCTTCCAGTGCGGCGTTGGCGATTTTGTGCCAGATGATCGGGGCCAGGTTGTCGAAGCCGATCGTCCGGCAGCGTTCCTGAATCGACGCGTGAAGCGGAACGACCGTATGTCGGCCGCCGTTTTTGCGCCGCGACAGGCAGACATCTCCGACGACGCAGATCAGCCGTCCGCCGGGCGCGAGCGCTCGGAAACAGTGTGTCCACACGCGGTCAAGCTCGGCCAGAAAATCGTCGTAATCCTCCACGTTTCCAAGCTGGGCATCGCCTGGGTTGTATTGTTTCAATGTCCAGTATGGAGGCGACGTCAAGACAAGATGAACGCTCTCGGGCGACAGGAAGTCGAGTTCCCGGGCGTCGGCCTGCCGCATTTCGTGCATTGTCGGCAACGTTGGCAACACCGTTTCAATGTCTCGGGCCGCGGCTTCGTCCTTGGCCAGTTCCGGAATCGCGGTTTGCGATTCGCGCAGACTGCGCAAGCCCGGCGGCGCAACTTCGCGCAGGACAGAATCCTTCGATATGTGATCAAAGGCGATCATGCGGGCTTGTTTACCTTGGGTCGTTTGTCCGGCGCCCCTCACTTGGGTTTCACCGACGCCTTGGACCGTGTTTCCTGTAGTTGGACGTTGACGGCCTGGTTGGCGAGGATTTGGAGGGACATGTCGACGAGTTCTTCGGCCTCGCGGGGGCTCATCGTTCCGACGGCGACCATGTCCTGCGGGCGGATGGTGTTCCAGACGAAGTGCATGCCCTGGAACGGCCTGACCTGGCCGGCGGCCATGGGTTTGATGGTCAGCACGGGTTTGGCGGCCTTTTGGATGATGGAGGCGGTCCAGTCGACTTCGACCTGCATGAGGAACCCCATCGAGTTGTAGATGGAGATGTAGGTTTCGATGTCGATCTTGGATTCGTCGGCGTAGATAATCGCTTCGGGCATGTGGGTGGACAGTCCCGGAACCATGCCGCGTTCGCGAATGCCGCGGGTGATCTGGTCGATATGCCGGATCGTCCGCGAGCAGCGGTCCAGCAGGGCATCGGTGATGCACTGATGGGGCATGCAGATGGTGGCGCCCATGCGGGCCTCGGCGTCGAGCTGCCGCTTGACGTCGTCGGGGTCCAGGCCGTTGGCGGGCGTCTCCGGCCCGAGCTTGAAGTGCGGCGTGCTGATGGACACGCCCTTAACGCCGGTGCGGTCCTGCGCCTCCTTGATGGCGTCGGCCAGCGGTTCGGTCGTGATCCCGCCGAGCACCGAATCCACGCCGCGGCGGAAAAACACTTCCAGAATGTCCGCCATCACCTTCCGCTGGCGGATGTTTTCCTTGATGTAGTTATCCTTCGACGGCGTGCAGTGGCTAAAACCGATAAACCAGTTGGTGCCCACAATCAGCCGCGAAACGCTCACGCCACCAATGCTCGTACGGGGGAACTGTTCCATGATTCTGTCCTTTTTGACGGTGTCCTTTTCCGGGGTTTCTCTTTCGTTCTACAAATAATTGCTCAACCCACGCCGACCAACTCCGCCTTGGCTTCGTTCTGTTCCGCCATGGCGATGAGTTTCCGGTAGATCAGCGTTTTGGATTCATCGGGCTGCGGATTCGACGTCAGAAACTTGGTGCGGAAGATGTGTTCCAACTTTACCGGACCATCCTGGATTTCAATTTTGAATCCAGGCCATTGCCGAAAAATCTTCGAAACGCCCTTGATGAGCGAACCGATGATCTCATGGGTGTCCTGACTGTAATACACCGTCACCAGATCGTCCACGCGCTCGGCGTAAAACGGATCGGGCGCGATCAGGAATTCAATGCAATCACCGTCCGGGTCATAGGTTGCCATTGGCGCAAAAGGCGGAGCCTCTTTTGCGAGCTTTACCACATACTCCATGAATTCTTCATTACTCATGACGGTCATAACAGCCTCCTCGTAAACCGAGTTCTATACCCTATCGGTAATTCCGAGTTGATGCAATCAGACTTTTCCCATCTCCAATTGTAAGCCATTCTCTCTTGGTTTACGAACACCAAGTAAACCTGTTCCCGATATGGCGGTGCTTCGGTGCCATCGAGTCTGTAGCTATGGAGTGGAATCCCGCAATAGCACCGCCATCCGACGCCGCGCCGATCTTCGTCCTCTTCTTCCCGCAACCCTTCAAAAATGGCGGTCGGTTTCTGAAGCACATGGAGCACGTTGTACATCTCCAACGCATGCCCCATGCTTCGGCCGGAAATAACCATCAGTTTGTCATGCGAAATCTGAACCGTTGTCGGTTTCCCACTACCGGGATCTACCGCAGCGATTAACAAATTCTGCCGACGTGTTTCAGGTTGCTCGGACATAATGAAACCGTTGACAATAAACCGTGTTGATGAACGCGCACGCTACGGTTTCGGCAATCCTTCCAGATGCGCCAGCGACGCCTTCAAATCGTCTTCGGGCAGCGAGTAGTCCGTCAGTTTTCCGGTGAAGTATTTCTCGTAGCCGGCCATGTCCATCAGGCCGTGGCCGCTCCAGGAGAAGAGGATCACCTTTTCTTTGCCTTCGGCGGTGGCGAGGTTGGCTTCGTCGATGGCGGCGGCGATGGCGTGGCTGGTTTCCGGGGCGGGAATGTGGCCTTCGGTCCGCGACCACAGCACGGCGGCTTCGTAGCACTTGGTTTGCGGCAGCGCCCGCGGCGAGGTCAGGCCTTTCACCACCGTCTGGCTGACCAGCGGGCTCATGCCGTGGTATCGCAGCCCGCCGGCGTGAATGGCCGGGGGGACGAAATCGTGCCCCAGGCTGTGCATCGCCAGCAGCGGCGTGAGGTGGGCCGTGTCACCGTGATCGTACACGAACGGGGCCCGCGTCAGCGTCGGGCAGCTTTGCGGCTCGACGGGAATGATCGCGATGTTCGCCCCGTGCAGTTTGTCGTACACGAACGGGAACGCCAGCCCGGCGAAATTGCTCCCGCCGCCCGCACACCCGATCACGATGTCAGGCCCCTGCTCGCCGGCCTTGAGCAACTGCTTCTTCGCCTCCAGGCCGATGACCGACTGGTGCAGCATCGTGTGGTTGAGCACGCTGCCCAGGCTGTAGCGCGTCTTGCCGGCCTTGTCCGCGACGGCCAATTCGACGGCCTCGCTGATGGCGATTCCCAGACTGCCCGGTGTGTCGGGCATGCGGGCGAGAATGTCGCGTCCGCACTGCGTTTGGGTCGACGGGCTGGCGAAACACTGGGCGCCCCAGGTCTGCATCATCATCCGGCGGAAGGGTTTCTGATCGTAACTGACGCGGACCATGAACACCTTGCACGTCAACCCGACCATGGAGCAGGCCATCGCCAAGGCCGAACCCCACTGCCCGCCGCCGGTCTCGGTCGTCAGGTGTTCCACCCCCGCCTGCTTGTTGTACCACGCCTGCGGAAGGGCCGTGTTGGGTTTGTGACTCCCGGCCGGACTTCCGCCCTCGTACTTGTAATAGATTCGGGCGGGCGTCTTGAGGTGTTTCTCCAGCCGCCGGGCGCGCATCAGCGGAGCGGGACGCCACAGCCGCATCAGACCGAGAATGTCCTCGGGAATGTCGATCCACCGCTGCGTGGAGACTTCCTGCTCGATGATGTTCATGGGGAAGATCGCCGCAAGCATTTCCGGCCGAACGGGTTTACCGTCGGGCCCCAGCGGCGGAGGGGTGGGCACATCGGCGGCCAGGTTGTACCACTGACGCGGCATCTCATGTTCTTCGAGCGTGTACTTGATCTGTTCCATGGTTCCCTTCACGTCCCTTCACGAAAAAAGTAGCCAACGCGACTTCGCGCTATAGAACGTGAGTATACCATCAGGCCCGAAGAATAGGCAACTGTTTCGCGAGGGGGTTCACGCCGCCTTCATCACCGCCAGTTCATTGGTGAGCACGGCGATGTGGCGCATTTCCTGGTGGATGATGTCCTCCAGTTGCCCGCGGTGCTCGGGCGCGATCGTGTCCCGCAGGCCGACGTAGAACACGATGGACTCCTTCTCCAGCCCGATCGCCGTCCGCAGCACGTCCCCGACGGTCTGGCAACGCGAGAGCAGTTCGTGGGCGTTGGGTTCAAACACGTGGCCGTTCACCAGGGCCTGCACATACAACGCCGCTTCGCCGGTCAACACCGGGCCCGGGCCGACCAGGGCGGTCTGCATTTCGGCGAACTGTTTTTCGTGCTGTTCCTCCCAGGCGGCCAGGTCCACCAGCGCCCGCCGCCGGGCGGCCGCCGCCGGCAACATGGCGGCCGCGGAGTAAAACTCCGCCCCGTTACGTTCCAACTGCTGGGCCATCTCCAGGATTTCCACGGCGGTGAAGGTGATGGACATTGTGCGATTCCTTTCGTTTTCAAGCGACAAGCGACCCGTGACAAGTGACAAGAGAAGGCAACGTTCGTCGTACTCGTTGCCTCGCTGGAGGCAATCGTTTTGAAAGGCAAGAGATGCCTTCTCTTGTCACTTGTCACTTGTCACTTGTCGCTTGTCACGTTTGTCCGCGCGCCGCGTCTATCGCGGCGAGCACGGCATTGTAGTCCGGTTCGTGGGTGACTTCGTGGACCTGCTGGACATAGGTGACGCGGCGGCCTTCGTCGAGCACGAAGAGGCAGCGGGCCAGCAGGCGGAGGTCTTTGAGGAGCACACCGTACCCCAGGCCGAACGAGGCGTCGCGGTGGTCGCTGAGGGTGAGGACGTTCGTGACGCCCGCCTGGCCACACCAGCGCTTTTGCGCGAACGGAAGGTCCATCGAGAGCGTGACGATCTGCACGTCGCCGAGTTTGGCGGACTCCTGATTGAACCGGCGGGTTTCGAGGTCGCAGACGGACGTGTCCAGCGACGGCACGGCCGACAGCACGACGACCTTCGCCCGCAGGTCGCTCAGGCGGACGGGTTTGAGGTCATTGCCCACGGCGGTGAAGTCCGGGGCCTGATCGCCCACGCGAACCTCCTGGCCGGCGAGGTCCATCGGATTGCCAAACATGGTCACGCGACGCGGGGTTGAGTCGGGCATACGATTTCTCCTTATGCGAAAGTTTCTTCGTGAAAACGCCAAAAGCCAATAGCCAGTAGCCAGCAGGTATGGCCAAGCCAGTCACAACTCACACGATCCTGATTTTGGTCACGTACATATCATTTTCCCGCTTTCATTGTCTTTTTGCAACCGACGTTCCTTACTTATTGGCTATTGGCTACTGGCTGTCTGCCTGAGTGCTTCCTCCAGCGCCTTGGCGAAGGTTTCGCGGCTGGCGAGGCCGAGTTTGCGCGTCGGTTCGCCGTTGACGTAGATGAACACGGCCGGGATGTACTGAATGTTCATTTTTCGGGTCAATTCGTCCGCTTTGTCCGTGTCGACGCGGTAAAAGTCCACGCGGTCGCCGTATTCGCGGGCGAGCGATCCGATCACCGGCGCCAGTTTGTGACAGGGGCCGCACCACGTGGCGTAAAAGTCCACCAGAACGGGCCGGTCGGCGGATTCGACCTTCTGCTCGAATTCCTGCACGGTGGTGAGCGTCGGCATGTCGTCGTACGCCCGCTGACCGTCGCTGCCGATGGCGCCGCGGAACGCCGCCACGACGGCCAGCGCCACCATCACCACGCCTATCCACTTCAGTTGTCGCATGGAACCTTCTCCATGGGATGTATCGGCACACCGTTACAGTATATCCACCATATCCAATTAAAGTAGCGTCCGCGGAGCGTCGATGGGCGTAATGGACGCGCGTCATGTGGTGTGGAAAGGCCATGACGGCTGACGACCGAGGAGCACCCGAATGAACACGATGCGGACTCAGGCGGAGCGGAGGCGACACGTTCGCACACCGCTTCAAATCACACTGCGGGCCTTGCGGATGGACCCCGACGGCGACTCGATGGAGACATTCACCATGACGGACATTTCGCGCGGTGGAATCGGCGCGGTGTCGGAGCGGACCTACTACCCCGGCCAGCGCGTGGTGCTGAACATGCCGCTGCCGGACGCCCCGCAGCGCCAGCGCGTCTACGCCACCATCGTCCGCTGCCGCCACGAGCGCGACGGCTATCACCTGGGCATGACGTTCGACAAACCGAGCGTCAGCGACCGGAACCTGGTCGGCGTCGTCGCCAAAATGGCGGCGTGAGACTGCCTTCGGTCCTCAGGCGCGCGTCGGCCGACTTCGACATGCGCTTCGCGACGGCTTGCCTCTTTGCGCTGTAGGGTGTTCGGTAAAAATCCGGCACTCTGACGATAACTATTATCTATGAATCTTTCGCGACTTCTTCACCGCCTCCGTTACGTGTTGCTGGTGCTGTTGGTGCTGCTGTGGGCGGGGGCGTTTACGTTGTCGCATCTGCCGCCGGGCGACGTGCCGGATTTTCACGTGGGCGACAAGGTGCTCCACACGGCCGGTTTCGCGGGACTGGCGTCGGCGTTTGGCGTGACGATGCTGGCGTTTGGCGTTCCGCGGCGGAGGCGGCTGGCGATGCTGTTCGCGGTCATGCTCGCGTACGGTGCGATTGACGAATGGACGCAGCCCTGGTTCGGCCGCAGTTGCGAACTCCGCGACTGGCTCCACGACGTCCTCGGCACCGTCATCGCCGCCGTCATGGTCGAGGCAGTGGCGTGGATCGCGGGTATAAACCGACGCGGAGGCGCGGAAACGCGAGGACGCGGAGAGGGAACAGGGTAGTCGAAAAATCGTTCGCGATGGCTCGCCTTTTTGCGCTGTAGATGTGTTTTCGACGTGGAAGAGAATCCAGTCAGCCTCCCCGGCCTCGCGTCGAAAGGTCGAGAATAAGCCGCGGAGCGGCGTCCAGTATCGCCCAGGGCGAGCGGTACTCCGCGAGCCCTGGGTGTACGGGTTTTTTCTTTTTTTCTAATCGTGCCTGACGCCACTGGCCGAGGCCGCGCTCGCGGGCCTGTACGGCATCGAACGACGCGAACATTCTCCTGTGCGAGTCGTTCGATGCCGCATTCGCGTGCCGATGCGACTTCGGCCAGTGGCGTCAGGCACAAAGAAAATGCAAAAAAGACCTTATTCCCAGGGCTCGCGGAGTACCGCTCACCCTGGGCTATACTAGACGCCGCTCCGCGGCTGTGTACCGGCCCTTTCGCGCGAGACCGGGAAGGACAATCCATTCGTCCTCAACATCGAGTTCACACACCTACAATGCTACCGTTTTTCTAAACATCTAACAGTCTGTCGTTACTGTTTTCGCGGGAACAGTCCCTCGCCCTTGACCACGGCCGTACCGGGTTGCAGACCGGCCCAACCGCCGTGCTGGTCCATGCGGACCTCGCCGCCGGGTTGGCCCAGTTGCGCGAGGCCCTTGTCGCAGGTTTGCGGCATGATCGGCCAGAGGTAGACCAGCACCAGCCGCACGGCCTCGGCACAGGTGTACAAAATGGTCGCCAGCCGCTCGCGCTGCGACTCGTCCTTGGCGAGTTTGAACGGTGCGGTCACGTCGATGTAGCGGTTGGTCGCGTCCACCAGCGTCCAGATTCGCTCCAGGTACGTGTGCAACTGGCAGGCCGCCATCAGCGCCGGCGCGTCGCCGCGCAGCGCCGAAGCGGCCGCCAGCACCGGCTGTTCCACCTCGCCAACCGCGCCCGGCGCGGGCATGGCGCCGTCAAAATACTTGCCCACCATGTTCGTCGTGCGCGACAGCAGATTGCCCAGCCCGTTGGCCAGTTCCGAATTGTACCGCTGGAGCAGCATGTCGCGGCTGAAGTCGCCGTCGCCGCCGAACGTCATCGCCCGCAGCAGGAACCATCGCAGCACGTCCACGCTGTACTCGGCGCACAACCCTTCAATGACCTCGCGGGAGATGAAATTCCCGAGCGTTTTGGACATTTTCTTGCCCTCGCTGGTCCACCAGCCGTGCGCGAAAATGCACGCGGGCAATTCAATCCCCATCGCCAGCAGCACGCACGGCCAATACACCGTGTGGAACCACAAAATGTCCTTGCCGATCAGGTGCACGTCGCACGGCCAATAGTTGATATATTTGTCGTCGAGCCCGTCGCCGACGGCTGGGGCGCCCAGGGCGGTGTAGTAATTGCTCAGCGCGTCGATCCAGACGTAGACGCTGTGCGTGGGGTCGTTGGGCAGCCCAATGCCCCACCCGCCGAGTTTCTCCGCCGCCCGGCTGATCGACAAATCCTCCACGCCCTGCGCGAGTTTGGTCAGCACTTCGTTGCGGCGGGCATCGGGCTGAATGAACGTCGGATGGTCTTCGATGTGTTTGACCAACGCCGGCACGTAGTTGCTCAGCCGGAAAAAATAACTTTTCTCCGTGTAGCGAACCAGCGGGCGGCCGCTGATGGCGGACTTGTAGTCGTTCTCCCGCGCGGTGGACTCGGTGACGAACTCCTCCTGTCCTTCGTCGTACCAGCCCTCGTAATGTCCGGGATAGATGTCGCCCTTGTCGACCAGTTGCGCGATGATGGCCTGGACGCGTTTTTCGTGCCGCGGCTCGCTGGTGCGGATGAAGTCGTCGTGGCTGATGTTGAGGAACCGCCACAAATCCCGGAAATGCACATGGGTTTCGTCGGCGAGCTGCCGGGCGGTGATGCCCTTCTCGGCGGCCGTCTTGACGATCTTGATACCGTGCTCATCGGTTCCCGTGAGGAACCGCACGTCGCGTCCGTTGGCCCGCCAGAACCGCGCGAGCACGTCGGCCGCGATGGTGGTGTACGAGTGCCCGATGTGCGGCTGGTCGTTCACGTAGTAAATCGGCGTTGTCACGTAAAACGTTTTCATATCCTGTTCTCCGAACCACGTTATATGATGAACGGGGCGAAAGGTCAAACGAGAAGACTTGACTTGCCTGGAGTATAATCCGATGATGTCGAGAGAACATGAATCGTACTCATTGGGTCATTTTGCTGGCGGTGCTGATTTTCGCGTGGATGGTTCCGGCGCACGGGCAGATGTTGTCGGATTCGGCCGAGTCGCCGGTGATTGAGGCGCGGGAGGGGGCGGCGCGGGTGAGGCGGCCGTTGCCGGAGGAGCGGTCGATGGTGGTGAATCGGCCGGTGCAGTTCGCATGGGACGAGGCCGCCAAGTTGTACCGGCTTCGGTTTCTCCATGAACCGGGCAAGGAGGACGAATCGCCTCGGCTGGCGTTGCCCAACTCGCGGCTGGAACAGATCGAGGAGATTCTGCGGAAACACCCCGATGCCGTGTTCACGATTTCCGGTGAGACGACGGTGTACGAACGAAAGGCGTATTTGTTGATCCGCCTGGCGGCCGTGAAACTGCCCGCCGGGGCGGCGGATTCGGCGACCGCACCGACGGCTGCGCCGGCGGAATCGGCGAAACGCGCGCCGGCGGAGTCATCGAAGAACGCGCCGGCGGAGTCGGCCGGAGAGAAGCCCACGCTGTCGGAGGCGGAGGAGTGGCTGCTGTCCGATCCGGACGACGCGGACGAAACGCCCGCGACACGTGACGAGGGCGTATCCCGTGACGAGGGCGTCTCGCCCTCGCGTCCCGCGGGCATCCTGCCTGCGCGAGACGAAGGCGATTCGGCGCCCTCCACGGACCAGGCCAATGGAACGCACGACGCGGGCGGGACGCCCGCGACACAGAAAGCGCCCGCGACACAGAAAGCGCCCGCGACACAGGAAACGCCCGCGACACAAGACGCGCCGGCCTCGCAGCCCTCGGGCAGCGATCCCTACGCCATTCTTCACGCCATGCTCCAGGAGCGGCCTCCGACGGCGATCCTCGCCCCGGCGGAGGACGCTTCGACGATCCAATTGCCGCCGTCGGTCGCGCCGCGGCCCAAGGCCATGCAAATGCAGCAGCCCACCATGTTCAGCCCGCTGCTCAACGAGCGGATGGTCCGGCTGGCCCAGGACAAGGACGGGTGGTGGATCATCCGTTTCGAGAACGACAACGCCCTCTCGCAGCCGCCCATTCGCGTGCTGCCCAACTCCAACCTGACCAAGGCCCGCACGCTCTCGCAAAGCAAAACCGGCGTCGAACTCCGCATCGTCGTTTGGGGCGAAATCGTCCAATACAAAGGCGCCCAATACATCCTCCTCCGCCGCGTGGTCAAGTACCAGACGATGAACCGATTCTGAACGGCAGCCACTAGCCACAAGCCACCAGGTATTCGTTATTCGGCTTCAACACCAGACGATCCTGGTTTTACTACTGGCATATCCATTGCCGCTTTCATTGTTTTTTCGCCCTGTGCGCCCCTTACCTTGTGGCTGGTGGCTTGTGGCTAGTGGCTTTCTTCTCTTGTCGCTCGTCACTCAGGCACGGCTGCCCGCCGCCTCCAGGCAGGCGGGTTCGCAGCCGGTGGCGAGGGTGCGTTTTCCGCAACGGAAGGCCTTGTCCGAGAGCAGCAGGCTGATGACCAGGCCCAGGCCCAGCGTGGCGGCGGCGATGGTGAAGGCCGTGGCGGCGTTTTTGTCGTCGATCAGGCTGAACACGAACGGGCCGGCAATTCCGCCCACCGACCACGCCGTCAAGACCGCACCGTACACCACGGTCATTTTTTTCGCACCGAACACCTCCATCACGTACGACGGCATCGTCCCGAATCCGCCGCCGTAGCACAGCAGGATATAACACACCAGCGCCCCGAACAGGTACGGATTGTTCGCGAAAATCAGCCCGACAAAGGCCGCGATCTGCGTCGCGAGCATCAGCCGGAACGCGTTGGTCCGCCCGAGGCGGTCGCTCAGTCCGCCCCAGAAAAACCGCCCCACACCATTGAACAGCGAACTGATCGCCACCAGCAGGCTGCCCAAACTCGCCAGTTCCGCAGCCGACAGGTTCGCGTCAAAATTTCGATAGAGGTTCTGGAACAGCGGGCTTTGCAGGCTGACGATGGCGATCCCCGCGAAAATGTTGCAGCAGAACACCAGCCACATCATCCCGAACCGCACGCTGCCGACGCATCGGGCCGTGCTGTGCTCCATATCGTGGCCCGAACCCCCCGCCGACGACGGCGTATAGCCGTCCGGCAGCCAACCGTCGGGCGGGTTGCGCAAAACGCTCGCCACCAGCGGGGCGGCGAGGATGAACAACCCGCCGAACACCAGGAACATGTGCCCGTAATCGCCGCCGACCATGCTCAACACGCACGGGGCGAGCACTTTGCTCATCAGCACCGCGCCCAAGCCAAAGCCCATCACCACCATGCCCGTGACCAGCCCCTTGCGGTCCGGGAACCACTTGGCCACCGTCGCCACCGGCGTGACGTATCCCAACCCCAGGCCGATGCCGCCGATCACACCATAGCCGAGGTACAACAACAGCAGCGAGGCCAGGTTGGTCTGGAACATGCCCGCCGCCGAAACACCCCGCTGGGCCAATAACAACGCCATCCCCGCGACCAGAAACCCCACTCCGAACAGCACGCCGCCGGTGACGGCCAATTTTCGAGGCCCATATTTCTTGAGCTTCGTGCCCCCCCACGCCGCCGTCGCGCCGAGAAACCCGATCGCCAGGCTGAACGTGATCATGGCTTCGGGCTTGCTCCACCCGTACGTCGCCATGAGCGGATTCTGAAAAATGCTCCACGCGTACACGGTCCCCAGACACAATTGCAGCAACGTCCCGGCCACGGCGATCATCCAGCGATTCATGATGGTGTCCTTGTCATTTCGTGAATTCCGAAGGAAAGGATTATACCAGAAAAACACACGGGCTGTTAGACGGTTCGACGAACAGGCGCTACCGCCTCGTGGTTCACCCCTGCCGCACGTAAAATTCCTGCAAGGCTTGGGCGGCTTTTTTGATGTTATAGCCGCTACGTTCAATTTGCGCCAACGCGTCTTCGGGCGCTGCCCGGGTTCGATTCAGTTCGGCCAACGCGCGAACCCAGTCGGCCGGGTCGCGAATGGGCAAACGACGCATCCAGTCGGCGACCATGACTTCGCCGGGCACCGTATCGGAAATGAGACAAGGCAGGCCGCAGGCGGCGGCCTCGACCGCGACCAGGCCCAACCCCTCGAACCGCGACGGAAACACAAACACGTCAAACGCCGAATAACACGTCTGCGGCGTTTCCGTATTGCCGAAAAAAATCACCTTGGAGTCCATGCCGAGCGCCTGGGCCTTTTGAACCAGCGCATCCTTCACCGGCCCGCCGCCGACCAAAAACAATCTCGCGTTGTCGTTCGTTTTCACGTAGCCGGCAAAAACATCCAGCAAAAAATCATGGTTTTTATTCGGCGCCAGGGTTCCGATGTGGCCCAACACCAGCGTGTCGTCATCGATGCCGTACGCCGACCGCAATTCCTTCCGCGCGGACGGGTCAAATCGAAACGTGTCCAGATCAATGGCGTTCTTGATCAGGCCGACGTCCCGTTTTTTCCCGAACACCCATCGCCCGGCTTCGAGAGAACAGGCAAAACGGTGCGTGCACACGCCGTTCACGAACGGCCTGAACATATAATGTTGCCACTTCACGTAACACGAGGCCGCGTGGCTGTGGCCGATCCGAACCGGAACGCCCGCTTTCTTCGCGACATGGAGGTCCATATACATGCTGGCGCTGCTGCCGTGAACGTGAAACACGCGATACTCGGGATGTTCCCGGAACAGCCGCCCAAGGGCCCGGCCGTAGGCAAACGGGCGCCGGTTGCGCGAAGGCACCCGAAAAATTCTGCCGCCCATGGATTCGATCTCGTCACCGAATCGCGTTTTTCCAATCGAATCGGTAATAAAATCGAATTGCACCTGGTTCCGATCCACATGGCGATAATAGTTCATCACCACCGTCGCGATGCCCGACCAGTTCAAACTGCCCGTCATGTGCAAAATGCGTATCATCTCTGAGGCGCCCTTCATGAAAATCATATCGGCTGTTTTCGCCGACAGGTCATTCGTTTTCGGCGGAATTGGCAAGGTCTTCCCGCGTGGAAACAACAATCACGCCGTCTTCCACGGCGCACAACGCAATCTTCGGATCAACCACGCCCCCAACGCCCTGGGCCTACGGAACGTTTTCGGCTGGCCGATAAACAGCCCACTCTAACATATCTTCTCCAAACGGCGCGCGCGTGTATCGGCCGCCTTCGGTGTCGGCTCGTATTTCCATGACACGCACGCCGTTCGAACGGAACCCGGCGCGATTCACGACGAAGGCCGTCAATGGCTCTGAATCCGGGATTTCGCAATGCCCTTTCTCGTCGCCAGACACTTCGATGACGCCAATCGTCGGATCGTCCGGGGACGGCGTGGCGCGGGCCAATAACGATTCCACAGGCACACGCTTCACCGTAACGCCCCCCCATTCAAACTCAAGAGTACGGGTGCGTGTTACGCGAATGTGCAACTGACGATACGGTGAGTCCGCCGCGTCCGTCACGGGGGCCGCCAGCACGACAACTCGTATGTCGGGCCTGACCGTGTAGGCATGAAGATCGTGATACATCAGCGTAATCATCAAAGGACGGTCGTGTGCCCGCCGCGTATACACGGCGGCCACCAGAACGGGAAATTCCCCCCACAATCCGCGTTCCGTATTTTTCATGAGTTCGATCGCCCGGTCCGCGTTGTATGAAATCTCGTACACGTCGCTGTTATGCGCGATAAACGTCATCAACTTCAGTTTGCCCGCCATTTCGGCTTCATGTATCTCCGCGCGCCCTGACGCTTTGATATTCGGGTAGAATCGGGCAAGATATTTGTCGCGGTCCGGTTCATTGCGGCTGCAACCGCAGAACATGGTTGACGAGATCAACAGAAGCAATACATGTCTTGTCATCAGCAGTCTCCACACATGGCCACATTTTCTACCACAAGGCACGGAGAATACAGAGAAAATAATTCGCGGCGAAATGGATTTCGCCCGCGCATAAAAAAAGAAAACGCCCCTGGTTTCCCAAAGGCGTTTTCATATAAAGGCGGCATTCACCTACTCTCCCGCTGAAAGCAGTACCATCGGCCGCGGCGGCTTGACTACGGTGTTCGGAATGGGAACCGGTATTTCACGCCGCGTATCGACACCGCCAAAGCATCGCCGGACCTGTCGGCCCGGCGACACGGTGTCAATCGCATGGTGGATAGAAGTTGCCTGGGTGTTGTGAATCGTACAACCAAGGCGTTGTGTCATCGGCAAAGGCCGACGACAAATGTGATCAAGCAATCGCCCGTTAGTACCGGTTAGCTAAATCCATTTCTGGACGTACACATCCGGCCTATCGACCACCTGGTCTAGATGGGGGCTCTCGATCAAAGATCATGGAGTTCTAATCTTGAGGTTGGCTTCCCGCTTAGATGCTTTCAGCGGTTATCCTGTCCCGACGTAGCTATCCAGCCGTGCTCCTAGCGGAACAACTGGTGCACCAGAGGTCGGTCCTTCTAGGTCCTCTCGTACTGAAGAAGGCTCCTCTCAAAACTCCTGCGCCCATGGCAGATAGGGACCGACCTGGCTCACGCCGGTCTGAACCCAGCTCGC
>Ga0123353_10000660_pt1 | contig 42120 bp, 45 predicted proteins | sample TergutLab28metaG_3_FD_92763 | JGI IMG/M metagenome (GOLD analysis project Ga0123353, IMG submission 92763) | Labiotermes labralis P3 segment gut microbial communities from Petit-Saut dam, French Guiana - Lab288 P3 | ecosystem: Host-associated > Arthropoda: Insects > Digestive system > Gut ... | reverse complement strand
CGTTTGTTCTTGTGAAGTGGTTTGTCGTGATTCTATTTTACTACAAACGGAGAGAAAATTTATATATTCATTACCATTAAATTCAGTAATATCAATGCTTTTCGCAATTTAACAATTGCCTATTAGGAATAAAGATAGGAGATAAAGTAAAGCTTTTCCGTAACAATGAATCAGGTATTATTTGGACAAAAGACGATGTTAAGATTCTTAGGAAAGAAATAATTATACGTTTATTTATGATTAGCGGGCTTGCATTATTCGTTGTTCTTTCGTTTATTTTATAGATATATTTAAATCTGAAAGGCGCGATAAATTATGTTTAGTTTTTTACGTGACATAGCCTTAGAAATAAATGGTATTGATGCTAAAAAAGCAAGGGCAGAACGTGAAGAAAAGAGAGAAATGGAAAAACTTAATCGCTTTATATTTACTAAAGGAACTAAGCGAACTATTATTATTTTGGGTATCATTTATATTCCGTTATCTGTTACAAGTATAGTCGGAATTATAAGTGATTCAAGTTATATTGATTCTGATGCTATTTTAAAAGTAATAATAAGTATTATATTATTACTTTTGTGTATAAGCATATGTACTGCCCTATTTATTGGAAAAAAGAAAGGTGAAATATTTGCAATTATTGGATGTTTTGTATTCGTGGCAATACTTTATTTATTTTTCGTTGTTTTGTAATTTCGAGAAAGGATTTGTTTTTATGAAAAATATTTTTAAGAAGAATAAAGAAAAACTTTCTACTTACGATTACTACCTTAAATATTATGCAAGCAGTCCTAATCCTAATGCTATTAATAGGAATACAAAAAAGAATTTTGAAAATAAAATTGAACCTTTTAAATATAATGAAATGCGTCTTGATTATAACCCACTTAATGATAGGCGTACTGAATTGGCATATCTTAATGCAAAAGACAAAGAGCTAAAAAAAATAAGAAGAAACGAAAAAGTAAAATCATTTTTTAAAGCAGTATTTTTTACTCCATTCGCTATCTTTATGCGCGTTATATCTTTGGCTACAAGATTTGTAGGAGTGGTTACGGCGATTGGAATACCCTATGGGTTATACAGCGTTTATATGCTTTATCAACAATATAATGAAAGTATTCCATTCTCCGAAATGTCCCACAGATTTACTGCATTGTTTTTTACTATTTTTCCTTTTATTGCATACTTTGTATCTCATGCTTCAAAATTATTCGGTGATTATTTTAGTGATAATGTGTAGTAAATACGATTGCCGATACACGGCAATATAAAACAGTTTCACAGAACTTATATGTTATAGGTTTTCGCTTTTCTCTCCCCATATTCTCCATGCTGTTAAAGATTAGCAAGCACTGGTATAATGCCCCCACTCGGCTTCGCTTCTCGTGTGGGATTATTCCGCTTGATAGGGGGCAATCCCCCTATGACCCCCAAAATTGCCGCAGCGCGACAATTTTAAAAGCCCGAAACAGCGGCGTGTTTCGGGTAAAATAATTTACTCACCGTGAGTAAATTTAAGGAGTGTTAAATGTGGCAGAACATCACAGAATAAGAAATAGGCATTTTAAATTGAAATTGCTTGATAATGAATTTGAATTATTAGAGCAAAAAGCAAATAAATCTAATTTATCAAAAACAGAATATGTAAGGATGCTTATTTCTTATGGTGGTGTGAAAGGAAGTGGGAAATCAAATTACTCTAATGAATATGCAAGAATATTAAGAAATGAATTATCGAGTATAGGAAATAATGTTAATCAAATTGCTTATAGGGTTAATTCAAAATCAACCGCAAGTAAAGAAGACGTGGAAGCATTAAGAGAGGAATTTGTAAAGCTTATTGGTGTTATGCATAAATATGTAATGGAGTAGGGGAGAAGATTGACTAATGGCTACGACAAAAATACATGACATAGGTACGGATTCTGCGAAATGTATTTATTATGCAAAGAACGATAAAGTCGATGAATTAAAAGATGGTATTTCCGATAGTATAAATTATGTTATAAACGATAAAACGGGTAAAGTAGTTTACAAGACATTATCATCTTATTTGAATTGTAATGAGGATACCGTAATAAATGATTTTAAAAAATGTGCGGAAGAGGGGCGCGGCAGCAAAAGAAGAGAGTCATCAAGAAGAAAAGACGGTCAAGAGGTAGTTAGTTTCCACTTGCACCAAAACTTTGAAGGGTACGAGGTAGACCCTGTTACGGCTAATGAGATTGGTCGCAAGCTTGCCGAAGAAATTTTAAAAGGTTATCCGTGTGTTATTTCTACTCACACAAACACAAAAAATATTCATAACCATATTGTTTTTTGCGCGTGGAATGAAGACGGAAGTAAATATAATGATTGTCATTCTACATATAGAGCAATTAGAAGAGTATCGGACAGGCTGTGTAAGGAGTATGGTTTATCTATATTAATGAAGACGCAAGAAATGAAATTAATAAAATATAAGGGCGCGAATGGAAAAGTAAGATATTATGAACCAACAGAAAGAAAAAATAATTTAATTACCGAAAGAGAAAGCGGCGGTGTTGGCGATTATCGGAATTCGCCTGCGTTTGATGTATATAATGAGCGAAAAGAAAACAACAGGGACATTGTTAAAAGCGATATTGATGTGTTTATTCCTTCGGTGCGTTCTTATGATGAATTATTAGACCGTTTAAGGGATATTGGATATATAATAAATGGTAAAAAAAAGAATGGAGAATGGCTTAAACATATTTCATTTAAGCCGCCAATTGCAGATAAACCAACGAGGGATTATAACATCGGTGTTGATGATGAAAAAGATTTTTATAAACGTGAGAATCTTACTAAATATATTGAAGATAGAGCGAAGGAAATTGCCTTTAAACAAAATACGCCGAGCGTATCTATTGAAGGATTAAAATATTTTGAAAATTACGAATATGAAAACATTAATGATATTGACGATAATTTCAGAATTTTAAAATCTAATGACGGCAGATTTATAAGAGAAAGCAGAAGCCCTGCGGAAAAAGAAAATATTATTACCATTCGCAGCTTCGATAGAGATTTAAGGGAAGGGTTTGACCCATTAAAGCTGATTAAGTATATTGACGAAATAAAAGAGAAAAAACGTAAAGCAAAAATCTCCGGGCAAAAATATATTCCGAAGTCTGAAAAGGATATTTTATTTGAGTACGTACAAAAATCATTGCGAAGCTTGCGCTTTGTTGAAACGAATAAAATTTATTCCTTGAAGCAATTAAATGATTTACATTCATCTTTAAAATCAAATTATGAAAAGAATATTGCAGAACATGATAAGCTTTTAAATCTTGTTTCGCATTTAAAGAGCATAATCGAAACACCTGAAAAGGCGGCGGCGTTGTCGGCAAAGATTACCGCTAATATGGATGATGAAGAATATCTTTTAGAAAATTATAACGACGATATTTTCCTTCTCGGTTCATATCGTGAAACCATTGCAAAATATAGAATTGATACAGATGAAACAAAAGGAGAATTACAAAAGAAAATTGAAAGAGCAGAAAACAAAGCTGATGAAGTATGTAAGGTTTTAAATAAAATAAATAAGAGAATAGGAGAGTATGAAAATTGCATTGAAATTTTAAATAGAAATAGTTCTGAAAGCAGAGAAACGGAATCGCGCAAAGATGAAAATACAAACGTAAAAAAAGAAAGAACGAGGTAAAAATATTTTTTAAGCATGTCGGCTATAAAAATGTACGCTATTTTGTAGTTAATACTTTATGGCAAATTTTAGTACATATATTCGCAAAAGTCAACATAAAGAATAATGTAATTATGCATTAAGATATTAATGTTCATAGTCCGTCAAAAAAAACAACTATAAAAATGTGTACATTTTTATAGTTGTTTTTTTTGAAGGGTGGATTTTTAATGAGCGACTTCGGGGCAGATATGGGAGGTCAAGCCGCACAAATTAGTGCAAACGCATCTATAAAATTATCAGAAGCAATAGCGAAACTTTTAGGAGCGGGCATCAAGTTTATTGTAGAGACTAATAGCTATGAAAATCGCGCAGCAAAAATTGAATATAAGAATTTGAAATTTGAAAAAGATAAAAAGGAATTTTTAAAATCGCTTAACTTGACAGCAGGAGAGGTGAATCATGCTAAATTGGTTAAATATGGTGTGCCGCTTGTAAATCTTGGAATCGGTCACGATAAGATATCCGAAAGTGAATTCAAAGCATTTGCTAAAATATGTAAAAACGAAGGTGTTATAATTTCTGGTTTAAAACTTACCGATACGGAAACATCAAAACCATATTACCTTTTAGAATGCAGAGAATCGGACTTAGATAGAATTCAGCTATGCTTAGATAAATATAACGATGAAAAAATTTTAAAGCAAATGAATGATAAGCTTTCGGAGTATTCAGAAAAAGGGATAAATAATTTAAGTCAAACTGAGAGAATGGAACGCGCTGAATTATTAACTCAAAAAGCAGAACTTTTAAATAAGCAAAACCGTGTCTTTAATGATACGCAGACATATTCCGTTGTTGCCAATGCTTTCAAACCTATTGAGCCAGAGCGCAGGGAGAATTTTGAAAAGGCTGTAAATCGTTTGAAAGATAACTACATTAATAGAGATTTGAATTTCGTTGTTGCTGACATGGCAAACCCTGAAAAACATATTAAATGCCATGCATATATGGATAAGTATGTTGATGATAAGGGCTTGCCCTTTATTCATCAAGGAAAAAGCGAGTACATTAAAACGGATTATGCCGTCTTCGGGGGCGATAATTTATTAATGGAATCAAACGACGGTTGGGACAATGTTAAATCAGTTAATGATTGGTTTGCTTTAAGGGATGAAATGAAAAATGTGGGCGGTTTTTCCGGTGAAATGATTCGCTTTGAAACCGTCAAGGATTATGAAAGTTTTATGAACCAAAGGGCTTTAACTAATGAAGCTGATAAGGGAATAATTAATGTTGCTGATTATAGCGATTGTTCAGCAGTTATTGGGAAACTGGAAAAATACCTTGACGAAAATGGGTATAAAGCTGAATACACCACTGCCGACAATGGCGAACCGTTGCGGGTAGATGTTGTAGATATAAACAGCGGCGAAAGACTTTCGGACAAGCCTTTTAATTTTGATAATAAAATGGAAGCAATGATAAATGCGGATTGCTTGGTTGCGGGTGAAAAACTAAGTAATTATAAGCAGCTTGAATGGCATTCTAATGAAATGAAAATTGCCTCTGCTGAAATGGGTGCTTATGCAGAAGGGTCGCCAGAGTATTTAGAAACAAAAGATAATTATGATAATGCATTTAAAGCTGTTGAATCGTTGAAAGATAAAGAAGCGCATCTAAATAACGAAAGGCATAAACTAATTTCGAGCAAGGCAGAACATGTTCGCAACGAAACAGAACATGCAGAACGTGTTGATGCGAGGGCTGCCGATACTAAATTTATAAATGAAGGAAATGATGAAATAACAGATGATGCCGATGCTCCCGAATCGCCTGATAAGGGCATTGATTTAGAAAAAACAAATGCGGATATTTTATCTGCCAAAACCGAAAAGATTAATTCAGGTGCTAAAGAGAATTTACACGTAAATACAGGGAACGAGGACAGATAGGGTAAAGTTACTCACCGTGAGTAGATTTTATAAAGGGGGATAATATGAAACCAAAGAAAAAAAGCAATCTTGGCTTTTATCTTGCGATTGTAACTTTGGTTGCTACTCTTTTTATAGCAATTCACGCAGCAGGGGCATTCCACGATATAGGTATATTGCAAGAGCAAGACACGCCGGAAGTTCACGGCTTTAATATATTTGATACATTTTTTGAACGTTTAGGTTCAAGAATTGCAGAGCCATTTAATTTTGAGTGGTACGAGCAAAGTCAAACGATGTTGATTGTTTGTTTTGCTGTTTGGTTTTTAACGGTTGCGTATATTGCAACAAGTCAAAAGAATTTTATTTCAGGAAAAGAATACGGTACGGCAAAGTGGGGCGGAATTAACGATATAAAAGATTTGTTTGCTATCAATATATTAAAGGAAGAAATAAGTAAAGCAAGGAAAGCTGCTTTTCCCCTAGCGCGCTATTTATATAAGAAGAAAGTCTTTAAAGACGCTGTAAATAACGGCAGGGCTATGTTTTTAGAAAAGATAACCGTGCTTGATGATAAAATGGCACTTTTTAAAAATCAGGGCATGAATAAGAATGATATTAACGAAAAGTACAATAGAGAAAAGGAAGCAATAAAAAAAGAAGTAGATGAATTTGTACTTGCTTTAAAGCGTGAAGGGTGGAAACCATTAAAAATAAAAGATGATTATGAGGTGGCGGCAAATGAATTTAAAAATGTCTATGACAATGAAGTTGCAGTAATAAATAATAATTTTGAAATGTATGGCGGCAGTTCTCTTTTTAGTATGGAACGTCATAATAGGCGGTTGGATGAAGCAAAAGCGAAATATGATAAGGGCTTGATAGATGCAAATGAAAAATATAAAAATGACTTGAAAGCCTTTTACAGTAAAGAGGGCAAAGTTAAAGTTTTGAGAGATAAATACTTAAATGCAGACGCATTACTTACAAAATCGGAAAGGACAAGTATTTATAACTTTAAAATTAATAACAACATATTAATCATAGGCGGTAGCAGCAGCGGTAAGTCAAGGGGGTTTGGCTTGCCGAACCTTTTACAAGCACACAGCTCGTTTGTAATTACAGACCCAAAAGGCGAAATTCTCGAAAAGTGCGGTAAATTCCTTAAAGAATTCAAAGGCTATGATATACGTGTTTTAAACCTTGATAACAAAGCATTATCGGACGGCTATAATCCTTTCGCTTATATATATCCCGAACGCGCAGGGTATGAAGAAAGGGTTTTAGAACTTATTGAAGCAATCATTATAAATACAGACGGCGGTGAAAAACGAAACAGTAATGACCCGTTTTGGGATAAAGCCGAAAGACTGTTTTTGCAAGCAATTTTCTTTTTTGTGTGCGAATTATCGCCCAAAGACCGAAATATGAACTCCGTACTTAAATTTATTCAGCAATTAAAAATAGAAGAAGAACGCGATAATCTTGATTCGGATTTGGATTTCTTTGCAGAAAAATTTGCTTATGGGCGGTATAGGGACAGTTTTATGAAGCAAAGGGGCTACAAGACCGAAAGCGAAAAGAAAAACGAAGGACGCTCCGATGCGGACGTTGACGATGAAAGAGTTGTTGCCGGTGGCAGAAGTCCAGACCATATAGGTTATCAGCAATATATTGAGTTTCGTTCAAAGGCGAGTGGAAAAACTGCAAAGTCTATTGTTATTTCCGCTGTTGCTCGGCTTGCGCCGTTCCGTACAAAAGAAGTAAGGCGTATCTTCTCTTACGACACCATGAATTTACAAGAACTTGGCGAAAATAAAATGGCAATTTTCGTAGTCGTTCCGCCGACAACAACAGCTTACAACTTTATTGCGGGTATCTTATTTACGCAAATGTTCCAAGAGCTTCAATACTGCGCCACGGAAAAGCATAAACACAATGGGCAGAAGTTGCCTGTTCCTGTTCGCTTCATTCTTGATGAATTCGCGAATACATGTACAATCCCTAATTTTGTAAAAATCCTTGCGTATGCGCGTTCATTCGGAATAGGGATTATTCCTATTTTACAGTCATTAGAACAAATAAAGAATTTGTATAAAGATGAATGGCAAGTAATTGTTGACAACTGCTCAACTCGACTTTTTCTTGGAAGCATTTCAAGCATAGATACCCTTGAATATGTTTCAAAGATGATAGGGAAGGGAACTTTTGACAAGAAAACGACTGGCAGAACGCGAAGTAAGCACGGGAGCGGTTCAACCAACTATGACGTAATCGGGCGTGAGCTGATGGATGCTGCCGAATTGTCCAAGCTTCCGAAAGACGAATGCATTCTTTTAATATCCGGGAGAAACCCGTTTTATAGCAAAAAATATGAATACACGGAACACCCTAATTATAGGTTTACATCGGACGCTAACGATTTATACGCATACGACCATACGCCAATGTCGCCCACGCCTATTTGCGAAAACCCTGTAATAAGCAGTGTCACCGAAACATTAAAATCTACTCACGGTGAGTATATTTCTCGCTCCGAAAATGATATTGCTGCTTTCGTTGCACCGCAGCGTGTTGAATTTGATACCACCGACCCCGAAGTTCTCTTAAAAAATCTTGCAAGCAGTAAAAATATCGTTCCTTTTTCTAATGATGATTTGACGGAAGAGGATATTGAAGTGTTTGACGTAGGAAAAGATATTCTCTTTGAGTCTGTAATCGCAGAAAGGGATAAAGAAATTAAAGTTTCTGAATCAGTTGCCTTTGATTTTATGGCTTCGCTTTCAGATACTACTGTTTCGTTCGTAAAAGACCCTGCCGTTATAGGCGCAGTATTTGTTGAGGGCTTAAATGGCGGCACAATTGCAACATTAAGCAATGATGATTTGGGTGAGGCTTCTCCAATCGAAATATTAGATGATGATATAGAGGCTTTAGAATTATATATTGATGATAATGATGCGGAAGCTGATTTGGTGGCTGCATTGAATGACCTTGATGTTTTTAATGATGATTTTATTGCAAGTATTGAAGGTTTAGGCGATGAATTTAGAGATACCGTAACAGTAGGAGATGATTTGCAAAAAGCGGGTTAAGTACTTCGATATATTAAGGCTTTTGCCTTTTTATAAATAATAAAAAAGAAAGAAGGTATTTTTACATGAAAAGTAGTGATGTGAATGCTTGTGAGGTAATCTGCGCAAAAAGAAAAAAGGAAAAGATTTTTAATGTACTACTTTCGGTGGCTGTAGTGCTGTTTTACGTTTCTTTGTTTTATATAAAGACGTATGCCGACCCTGCGGATGAATTGTGGACTACAGTGTCTGACCTTATCGGAACGTGGGTTTTAAGATTGGGTGGAGTTGTAATGTTTGTCGGCGGTGTCATGTTCGGGCTTGGTTGGAAAAATGACGATGCCGAGCAAAAAAGTCGCGGCGTACAAACCATGATTGCGGGAGCGATTGTCGCGGCGTTAGCTGCTATGGTTGATACGTTCTTTGCTTAATGATATTTCGTATCATATTTCATCAGTATGCTGTAAACGAAATAGGCATTATCAACTATTGTAAAATGGCATACTGATGAAATATTTCCTTATATGGGGGCGATTCTTTGGCAAACGCATTGAGGAATTTCCTTGCAAGCATGATTTTTTCTGCTTTAGCAAGTTTTGAAAATTGGATTGAACGAGCAGATACACTTCTTACTGACCCTTTAGCTTCATGGGACGCGGTTTTAAATATTGCTATGAGCGTTATTAGACCGTTTGCAATTCTCATTATCGGTATATGCGTACTCATTGAGATTGCAATGGTGGCTTCAAAGGTAGACTTGTTGAAGTGGGAGCATGGCATAAAATTAGGCTTCAAAATGGCTCTTTCCGTTGCACTGCTTAATATCTTGCCAAACTTTTTAAGAGCTTGCTATCTTCAGGCTGTGAGTTGGATTAATGATGTTGCAGCTATTGGCGGTATAGGTTTAGGGCTTGATTTCTTACATGATTTAGAAACATTGATAAGCAGTGTTTCGGGGTTAGGCACAATTTTGGGACTTTTTATTTCAACGATTGTACTTGTTTTGGCTATACAGGTATGTGGCGTTATTATAATGGCGATTGCTTTTGGACGCATGTTTGAAATTTATGTCTACCTTGCAATAAGTCCACTTCCTGCCGCATTCTTTCCACTCGGCGACGGTTCGGGTGGTGGTTTCAGTCGTATAACCATGAAATTTTTAAGAAGCTTCGCGGCTGTCTGCTTGCAAGGTGTAATGATGATGATTTGTATGCGTCTATTCAGTATTTTACTTAGCGATGTTATAGAAGAAGTAATTACAGCTAATTTGGCAACCGGCGGTGCTGCGGGTGTATCTCAGGTAATGTTTACCTTCCTACTTGGTTCGATTGCGCTTGTAATGAGCGTTATTAAAAGCGGCGGGTGGGCAAAGTCCATTCTGGACGCTATGTAGATTTTAGATTTAAGGAGCGGTGTTTTTATGATTACAGTGCGTGTTCCTGATGAAATAAGGCGGTACAAAGAAAAGCTAGTATTCGGCTTAACGGCTCGTCAAATTATTTCTGTAACCATTACGGCGGTTATATGTGTCCCGTTGTATTTCTATGGAAGGGATTACTTATCAGACGATATTTTGTCATGGTTTATTATAATCATTGCCCTTCCTTCATTAAGTATAGGTTTTTTTAAATATAGGAACATGCCAATGGAAAAATTTGCAGTTGCGTTTTTGCTACATGAATTTATTCTGCCGAAAAAGCGTTTGTTTCGTTCTGTATGCGCGTTTAAGCAGTGGGCAAAGCTTGAAAATGCTCAAAATATTCCTAATGGTTTTTGGGCAAAGAGAGCGTATATAAAATATTTGAAAGAATCTAATTTAGAAAGAACAGTTTTAATGCAAGAAGCTTTTGAAAAAGGTGAACTTATGAATTTTGATGCTAATAATGCAAATTTACTCACGGTGAGTAAAAACAATGGTTTTTTCGGTTTTAACAGCAATAAGGGTGGTAGCGATGGCAATGGCGGTAATGACGGCGGTAAAAAGAAAAATAAAGTTAAAAAAATTCCAAAAGTTCAAGTGTTGGGGGAAGCGGTTGAATCGAAGTTGAAAGCCGACCCTGCATATATCCTTACTAATAAAGAGCATAGGGATTTAAGGGCTTGGAATAATTACAAAAATGTTCAACGTAAGAATGAGTTGAATGCTGATAAAAAGAAAGTAAAAAGAGAATCTTCCAGACTTAGAAAGCGTATAAAGGCTCGTTCGGATATTCCAAAGTCTACTCAACAGACAATACCTTTTATTGCCGACTATGAAGAAGGGATTTTCGAGGTTACGCCAAATAAATTCAGTAAAATGTATGCTTTAAAAGACATAAATTATAAAACAAGTAAAGAAGAAGACCAAGTTATTATATTTAATAAACTTTGCGAATTTTACAACTATTTTCAGGAAGATGTTTTTATTGCTGTCATTATTGATAATCGTTATGTTTCGTTAGAAGAACAGGAGCGTAAAATTTTCTATCGCGAAGCAGGTGATGATTACGATAAGCATAGACATGAATTTAACAGGGTATTACGTCGGCAAATGTCGGTTGGTAAAAATGATATGCAAGTAGAGAAATTTCTTACTGTTACTATCGAAGCCGAGAATCCAATAGAAGCTTTACTTCGTTTTCATAAAATTGATGTTGAAGTAGTAGAGCTTCTAAGGAAGTTCGGTAGTGACGCTTCTGTTTTGACGACCACTGAAAGACTTTCTTATTATCACGACCGTTTCCGTAAGGGGCATGAGGGCGAATTCAAAATAAATTATGAGCATATCAAATCGCAGGGTGTTAGTAGCAAAGATTATATTGCGCCTACCTACTTTGAATTCACGAAAAACCACTTTAAGATTGATGAAGACTTTTACCGCGTTATGTATATAAATAATCTTCCAATGGCTATGTCAGATAATTTCTTTATGGATTTTTGCGACAATAATTTTGCTACGACAGCCACCCTTGCCATTCAGCCTATAGAACAGGGGAAAGGTTTAAAAATCATAAAAAAACAGCTTACAGGCATTGAAATGAATAAGATTGATGCAGAGCGTAAGGCGGTAAAAGCAGGCTACAACCCCGACACAATACGGCATGATATAAAAGAAAGTCATAAACAAGCTTTACAACTTTACGATGATGCACTTAATAATGACCAAAAAATGTTTTTTGTAACAATGACTGTTCTTGTGCATGGTGCTACGCTTGAAGAACTCGAAGATAACTGTAAGGCATTGGAAAGCAAGGCGGGTACTATAACTGCGCAATTGCAGAAGCTTACAAGTCAACAAGAGGAAGGTTTCAAAATTACGATGCCTTTTGGCTATGCGCCTAAGCATGTCATGGTTGACAGAATGCTTACAACTGACAGCCTTACCATATTTATGCCGTTCTCAAATCAGGAATTATCACAGCGCGGTGGTTTTTATTATGGGCTTAATCAGATTAGCAGTAATTTAATTATGCTCAATCGTACTGCAATGAAAACACCCTCTGGTTTTACGCTTGGTACTTCTGGTTCGGGCAAATCGTTTGCGGTAAAAAGAGAATTATTAAACGTGCTTCTTGCGAGTCCGGATACAAGCATTATAGTTATAGACCCCGAAAACGAATATGGGGATTTCGCCCGGGCATTCAACGGCACAGTTATAAAATTGAGCGCAAGCGCAGACAGCAGTAATTATATTAATCCATTTGATATGTCAATGGATTATGGATTAGACGAAGACGATAGTTCTGACCTTGACATAGAAGTTAAAATCGCAAAAGCAAGAGCGAAAAAATCGGATTTCTTAATGTCCATTATTGAACGCATGATTTCTGTAGGCGGCAGTTCCGACCATTCAACCATTACACCGCAACAGCGTACACTTATTGACCGTTGTGTTAGTTCGGTATATCAAAGTTTCTTTGATAGCGGCTTTGACCCTGCGCTTACGCCGACAATGAAAGATTTTCAAGATTGCCTTGACAGAGAAAAGTTAAATTCAGAAGACGGCAGAAAAGTTGCGGAAGCTGTGGAATATTACTCAAAAGGCAGCATGTCGCTTTTTTCACATCAAACATCAGTAAATATTGAAAGTCGTTTTGTTGTTTTCAACGTTCGTGACTTGGGCGAACAGTTGCGGCAGATTGCCTTAACAATCGTGTTTGATTTCATCTGGAACAGAATGATTGAAAACAAGAATAAGGGCGCAAGAACATATTGCTACTGTGATGAAATACATGTAATGTTCCAGTCTAACTATGCTGCTCAATTCCTTAATCAACTTTATAAACGCGGTAGGAAATATGGATTGTGCATTACAGGAATTACGCAAAATGTAAATGATTTACTACGTTCAAGCTATGCGCAAGGTATGATAAGCAATTCAGATTACATTATGATGTTAAACCAACATGCGGAAGATTTAAAGGTGTTGGCTCAAATGCTTAATATTTCCGAGAACCAAATGCAATACGTCATAGGGGCAGATGCGGGGAGCGGTTTATTATTTGCTGGAAACGTTATTGTTCCGTTTGTAGACCGTTTCCCCTCGGACAGTTATTTATATAAGCTGATGTCAACTAAGTTTGGTGAGGAAATGGACAGTAAGACAAGGGAAGATAAGTTGAAAAAAATAATGGGTGAGGGTGTTTTGTAATTTACTCACCGTGAGTAGATTTTTATAGATAAGGGGGCTTTTATGTCTGTCGCAACTTTAGGTGGAAATGATAGGTTTAAGATACCAAACAAGTATACAATAGGCGGCAGGACTTATAGTAGCACTTCGCTTTATAATACTAAGTCTGGTGCTGTAAAAATTGTCAGTGATGCAGCTCTTAATGCCAATGATAAAATTAAAACTATTATGCCTGATTCGTCTGCAAGCTTGCGTAAGGGTATAACCGTTGGGGGGCGTGATATTGTCGGCATTACGGAAAGCCGCCTTAAAAAAAGTGATGATGTTGGGACTCAAACAACCGGCGGGGTTGTGAGTGCCGCGTTTACCGCAGGAAAAGTTTTTAAAGCCGCGCAAACGGTTTCCCCTTTTGTTGCAAAGACAGCCTTTAACCATGTACCTAATGCAATTATAAGGACAGGCAGAAACACATTTGACGTTGTTTCTACGGCGGGAAAAGCTTCTGTCTGTGTAAGCAGGGCAATTAATGGCGTTGGTTTAGGAAGTGTTGGGATAGGTTCTCCGATTGCTCTCAATACAAGGTGGGACATTCTTAAATATCAAGCAATGCATGTAACAGGTTTGAATAAAACTAAAATTGCCACAAGGATTACAAACGGTGTTAAGACGGTTCAAAATGGTGTTGTCGGTGTCAGAACAGGTGTTTACACTGCTTGGGGTAAAACTAGGAATACGTTGAAAACTTCTTATAATGTCGTTGCTTCAACCCCTTTAGTCGTAAAAACTGCGTATAATTCTGTTGTTGCAGGGGCTAGGACTGCATATAGTGGAGCAGTTGCGGGGGCTAGGACTGCATATAATGGAGCAAATGCGGCAGTTGCAGGGGCTAAGACTGCATATAATGGAGCAAATGCGGCAGTTGCAGGGGCTAGGACTGCATATAATGGAGCAAATGCGGCAGTTGCAGGGGCTAAGACTGCATATAATGGAGCAAATGCGGCAGTTAGATTTTCGCGGGTAGTAATGAACGGGAATGTTTCTCTTTCAAACGTGGCTTTTAGATTTTCGCGGGGTGCATTAGTTGGGTCTGCGTCTCTTTCAAGTTTGGCGTTTAGTAAACTGTGGGCTACAAGGGGTTTTATTTCTTCCAATTATAAATTAGCTTTCAGGTCTGGCGGAAGATTATTATTTAGTGGCGCAAAGGGTGTTTTCAGTAGCACGGTTGCTGTTTCAAAAGGCAGCTTTTTATTCGGAAAATTTTTATCAAGAAGGGGTATAACACCACTTAACGCTGTTAATTTACTTGGTAGTTCTTTAATGAGCGTCAGCGGGGAAGACCCATACGTTCAAGGGCTTGGCGGTGCTATGAAAATGGGTGTTTATGGCACAAAAACATCCTTATCGGTAAGTAAATATTCTTACAGGATTTTAAAATCTTCCGTAAAAACTGCCGTAAGTGGAACAAGTGGTGCGGTGCGCGGTGCTATGTTTTTACATAAAAATGGATTTGCCGCCGCAGGAAAAGCTTTGTGGTTCAATTCAAAACTTTTAGTGCAAAAAGCAGGGGGTTCTGTAGTTTCGGCGGCTCTTGGTGCTATTAAGGCTTTAGGGACAAAAGTCGTTGCGCCTTTAATTCTTATTGTAGTTTTGGTTGCTGCAATTTTTAGCATTATATCTTCTCCCATTGCGGCTTTTGGCGGTATATTTGGCGGCAGTATGTCAATTTCCGATGATACAGATGATTTTGATGATGAGGTTGATATTAGGGAATTTATTCTTAATCCCGATTTTGGCTTGCCCTATCTACGTCATAATTTTGTAAATAATATTTACGAACAAATACTTGCTAATCATATTTCGGGTGGCGGCTATTTTCATATCATACGTCTGTTTGATGTCCTTTATGGCACGCCTGCGGCTGCAAAATTTCACAGTGATTCTATTCATGGTGAGATTATTTCATATGATGATGTTGATTCAGCCGTTGTAAGCTTGCCTGTTCTTGTAGACATTATACTTCCTATTTTCAATTCAGTTATTTTAATGGATTACGACTTAGAACCGACATTTGAACAGGCTTTAGATTCGCTTATCGAAATATTTAATTATCTTCTTTATGTTAATGAAGAATCATTTACAGAATGGTGCGGTCAATTATTATTTGACGGCGAGGGTGAATACATCAATTGTTCTCAATGTCATCGTGTTCATGCCTCTTTTAACGCGCCCAATAATTGTCCTAACTCTGTTTTAGTTATACATGGCTCTTTTGTACATGCCCCTTGCTGTGAAATGTTTTGTCCGGGGCATTGGAGTTCTAGTGTGGGTTGGTGGAGATTTTGTATGGGGGGGTGTATGCACAGATGTTGGGGACTTTTTGTATGTGGCAGTCACGATGTACAACATGTAACTGTTTCCGTTGACGGCGTTATGGAGCTTTTAGGTATATATTTTTACATTCCAATAGAAGAACTTCTTAACTTAGCCGTTCGTACACCGGAGCAAGAAGAACGACTTTTATATTTACAAGACATGCTTGAATTGGCGTTAGAAATTATTCTTGAAACTGGTTTCTCATTCGGCGGCGGCATTACAATGGAAGCATTAAGTCATGTAGAGTTTGTAATCGGTACAAGGGAAAACAGGCAAATAATAGTAGATACTGCTTTGTCATGGGTTGGACAAGTGGGTGGACAGCCTTTTTGGAGTTTCATGGGCTTTTCCAGTCGTGTGCCTTGGTGCGCAACATTTGTTTACCGTATATTTCACGATTCGGGTTTCGCTGATTTTTACCCCACGCACGGTGTAAACGCGGGCGGTGTCAATGCAGCTTCTACCATTTCACTCGTCAACTATTTCAGAAGTATAGGGCAATGGCAAAATAGCAGTTTCCGTGACCATGCTGCGGGTGATGTTATTTTCTTTGACTGGACGCTTAACGGACAGCCTAACCATGTCGGTATTGTTGTGGGAAGATGTGAAACATACGTTTACTATGTTGACGGTAATTCGAGCGATTCTGTTCGGTTGCAGCACATGAGGCTCGACAGTATTCAAATTTTAGGATATGCCATAATGTGGTAACTGGATTTTTAAATTCGCAAATGCTCTTTTACTCACCGTGAGTAGATTTGTAAGCGTAAAATACAGCCACGTAGATTAGGAGGTCTATTTATGAAAGGGTTCTTTCCGAACGTTTTTAAATTTGTTCTTTTCTCCACTTTTTTTATATGTTTTCTTTTTACAGCGCATAGTATTGCTGTTCCTATAATTCCCCCTACAGGCGATACGGTTGTTGAATGTAATATAACCATTCTTATATTAGATGAATCGCTTGACACTGCTTCTGAAAGTTTTGAGATTACAATTACGGATATAGCAGGGGGTAATCAGTACCATTATATTTTTACTTATCATGATTACTCAAATAGCGTTCCTCTTTACGATACCATAATTGGAAATACCACTTATATTGTAGATTTTAATTATACAGGGAGTGCAGAATTGATTCTTTTTGACAGGCTTACTGATGCGCCTGTTGATAGGTTTCATGCTACTGGTAGTGGAGTAGGCTTGCGTTGGGAAATAAGAGCAGCTCAAGCCCTCCCTTCGGGTGTTATCGTTGGCAATGTTTTAGATGACGAGGTTGTTGAGGTTTTTTCATTTATTGATGAATTTGATGATATTCCACTTGAGGGAATTTACGCCGAAGCCGCCATTCTTTGGGCGCGTTTCGTCGATTCAGTTTCACATCTTGAAGGTAATAATGCATATACAAATTTATTCAGGGGGGGCGGTGAGCTTACTGGAAATCGTCGAGGTGAACATTATGCTGACATAACGGGCAATACGCTTGACGATTGGAACGCTATGCCTCTTTTTGAGCGTTTCTTGTGGTATGACGGATATGTAAGAACAGCCAGTTTGTTTTATAACGTTGACTTTGACCTTCCTTTTAGTTCTTTCAGTGATTATCGTATGCGTTTTACTCATACTTTTAACGGATTGCGCAGACACCCCGTAGCTTATGAAGCTTTCGAGGATTTATTGCGTTGGCAGTATGATTATATCCTTGCAAATCATACCGTTTATAATTTCATCACAGGCGTTACGCTTCGCCAACAGATGATAGGGGAAAGTAGTTTTATGCCTAATCCAAATACTATAAATAGGGAAAGTTTTAATAATGAAGAAATTCTATTCGATGAAGAACTTGACGAAGCTTTAGCGGAATTTCTTGATGAACTCTTAAATATAATGCCCGAAGTAAATACGCCACCTTTACAGTCTGATGAATCGCGTGGTATATGGGATAACACCATTGAAAGTCTTCGCGGGATATGGTTTACCCTCATTATAGCGTTTCTCTTTGGGGCGGCGTTTGTAATTTTCATCGTCTATAAAAAGAGGAAGGAAATGAAGGACTTTGGAGACGATTAAAAAAGGAAGGAGGATTATATATGTGAGACATTCATATATCGCATAAGTGCATTAAACTAATTTATTTTATTTGAAAGGGTGTTTTTTGTGCCAAGATACGGTGACATCAATTTGGCAATTTCAAAAGCTAATGCTGAAGAAATAAAAGCTAAAGAATATTTAGAAAAGGCAAAGGATAAATACAAAAAGGCAGTTGAAAATGTTGCGCGTCTTGTAATGATAAAGAACGGTAAAAAAATAGAAAATTTACAAGCAGCGGTTGAAAATAAGGGATTATCCTTAGACGACTTAATTACTGCTATTAATTCGGGTAATTTTGATTTATTAAAGGAAACCGCAGAAACGGTAGCGAAGTAGTACATCAAATGGAACAGATGATGTTGCAATTGCATGATATTACCTGCATTAAAGAAAAAATGTAAATCTACTCACCGTGAGTAAATATCAAAGGGTGTTTTATGACTTTCAAGCTGTGCATTGCCGAAAAACCGAGTGTGGGGCGCGATATAGCGCGTGTAATCGGTGCTGATACCAAGCATGAGGGCTATTATGAGGGTAACGGCTTTCGTGTTACATGGGCTGTTGGGCATTTAATTTCGCTTGCAGAGCCGGAAGCATACGGCTATGTAAGTAAATCAGATTGCTTTGGCGAGGGAAAGAACACGGCATATGATGAACTGCCGTTGATACCCGATAGTTTTAAATACACGGTTATTCCAAATACATCAAGTCAATTTAATATCGTAAAAAAACTAATGCTTATGCAAGATGTTGACTTAATTATTGATTGTGGAGATATGGGTGCAGAAGGGCACGTTTTACAATGGCTTATTCGTAATTATGTTGGTTGCGATAAAAAAGTTTTGCGCTTCTGCGCCACTTCCATGACCGATGAGGCAATAAAAAAAGCAATGAATGACTTGCAGCCGATTGAAAAATTTGAAAACATCATAAAAGGCGAGTTGTGTAAAAAGTTCGCCGATTGGATTTTAGGCATGTCTATGTCACGCGTTTTAAGTATTAAATATACTGCGGGTATAAACGTAGGGCGAGTACAATCGCCTACATTATATTTCATTGTTAAGCGTTTTGCTGATGTAATGAATTTTAAAGTTACGGATTATTTCACAATGAGTGCGGAATTCAATGAGGGCTTTTCTGTTTATTGGAATAAGGACACTGGTAATTTATGTCCTGTTTCTTTAAAAGACAGCGAAGGACGCGTGCTTGACAAGGGCTTTATTGACAGTGCTTGCGGGGATATTCTTTCTTTTGGAAGTGGCATTGTTTCTGAATTAACAAAAAAGAAAAATTCCAAAGAAAGACCGCAACTTTACGATATTACGGAATTACAGCGTCATGCAAATATTCTTTTCGGATATTCGGCGGCTGTCACTCTCGCAACCGCGCAGTCTCTGTATGAAAATCATAAATTGTTAAGCTATCCACGTACAGACAGCCGTTACATAACTACCGATTTATCAAAGTTTTTGAATCCATATGTTCAGGCGTTGAGTAATATTCCGAAATATGCTGAAGTTGCCAAAAACCTTTTATCACAAGGGCTTAATATTAATAAGCTAATCGTTGATGATTCTAAGGTTACAGACCATCACGCACTACTGCCTACGAACAATATTGTAAAGTATTTTGGTGAGCAGCTCGGCCCGATGGGCGACGATGCAAAAAAGGGAGTTACCGCCGAAAGCCTTAATAATATTTATGACTTGGTGTTAAGCCGTTTACTTGTTTCGCTTTCCACTCCTTACATCTTCGAGCATACAGCAATAAATATCTCTTTTAAAAACGGATATATTTTCAGTGCGTCAGGTAATGTGCCTATTTCTCTTGGTTGGCGCGGCTTGCAAGATATTCTTATTGGTAAAGGTGCGTTAAACGTTGATGATGTTGGCGGTGATGATGTTCAGTTATTCCCGAATATATCAAAGGGGCAGACCGTAATACTTAAAAGCTGTTTGGTAGTTCCTAAGAAGACTACCCCGCCGAAACTTCATACAGAAGCCTCCTTGCTTACAGCAATGGAAAGCGCGGGTTCTGTTCTCGAAAACGGTAAAATCCTTAAAGGTAAGGGTATTGGAACACAAGCGACAAGAGCAGAAATAATCAGTAAGCTTTTCAATACAGGCGTTATCGAGGGCATTAAGAAAGGCAAAACCACATTTTTAAAGCCTACTACGAAGGGTGTAAGCGTTATTGATGTTATGCCGCGTGAGCTATATAGTCCTCAAATTACGGCTGATTGGGAAACTTTTATTGCGGAAATTGCTAAAGGCAATAATTCTGACACTGATTTTATGGACAAGTTTATTCCGTTTATAAAAGATAAAATCGAAAAAGTGAAGAATTCTACTAACAAAAAATTTAAAAAAGAAAAAGAAGTACACGGCGTTTGTCCGTGGTGCAAAAGTGATTTATACCTTTTTGAAAAGACAGATCCGAACAGTAAGAAAGTCGTCGAGGTATCTATTTACTGTTCGGAAAAATGCGGGTTCAGCATAAGCAATTTGAACAATACATTTCAAGTTTTCGCAAAAAAATCACTTTCATTGACGGAGCTTAAAAAACTTATTGCAAAAGGCTTTTTGCTTCTTGATTGCCCTAGCAGTAAAGGTTACACGACAAAGAGAGGTAAATTTACTTTTTATAAAAATGAAACAGATAAAGGAAAAGTTTATTGTAATATCCACTGCGAAATAATTAAAGTAGTTTAACTTTTTATTAGGGGGAAATATCTATGCAAAAAACGTATAAGTGCGATTTACATGAGGAATTGAAATATTTACCTAAATCTTTAAATGTGCCTATAAATACTTTGGTTTTATTATCTTCAAAACAGATACCTAAACCTACGGGCATAAATTTAGGAACGCCCGGAGGTGGCGTTAATTTTTATTTTAAACGCAATATTTTAAATGCTTTTTATGAAAGAACGAAAAAGGAAAATATTCTTTTTTAATATCTTTCTTTATTACTGCGGAATTATTTCCTTAATTCATAATTTCACGAAAGGGGATTTTTATGATTGCTTCAAGCGGAGTAAATACGGCGGCTGAAAGAGAACTCGAACGTAAGTTAATTCATTTTAAAGGTAATGGAGAGGGCTTATTTTCTGATGATGAAGTCGTAAATGCAGATACATTAACATCTAATGTTGCGTTTGCGCGTCAATTACAGCTTATTAACGAAGTAAACGCGCGGAAGTTTCTTCTAAGAATACAAGCTGCCGAAGAATCAAGAAAGAAATTGGAGCGTACAGAAACAAGGGATATTGTCAATGACTATGAAAATCCATTAGAGCGCGAACGGCGTTTTCTCAGTCTTGATGAAACTGCACGTGAAGCAAAAAATATAAGGAATACCCGTGTAAACCAAAGCAATGAATCAGGTTCATCTTTTAGACAGGGCGACGGTTCGCGTGTCCGAAGCAATTCTAATGAATAAAAAATTTACTCACCGTGAGTAGATTTTAAAGATAGAAAATTTTTAAGGAGTGCTTAAAACATGCCCGAAAGTCAAGGCTCGACCCTTTGGCAGCAATACCAACGCCTAGCCGAAGCAGAAAAAGATGCTATTGTTTTTATGCGTTTAGGCGATTTTTACGAAGCATTTGGCGACAATGCAAAACTCGTTTCCGAACAACTTAACCTAACAATTACGGCGCGTGATATGGGTCTTGAACAAAGAATGCCTATGGTGGGAGTACCAGCGCATACGCTTAACGGCTATGTATCGGCATTAGTAGAAAAAGGGCATCGTGTTGCTATCTCCGAAAATAGGCAAGTCATTTCAGAAAGGATGGGGGAAAATAAAATGGACGAAAATACTTTTTTGAGCAGTGACAAAGATATGTATGCAATTTATCAAATTCCTTCAGGTAACGACGCTTTGCGCGATTATCGTTTCGCGTCAATTGCAGAATTGAACAGTAGGGGGCTTTCTGTTCAGCGTGAAAATTACGAATACGTTTATTCTTCGTATCTTGGCTCGCTTTCAAATATTAACGATACGGACAGGCTTATTAGCACAATATCACAATATTTCAATATAGGGACACCACCCGATGGTTATACAGGACGTTCATTGTCTGTCGGTGATGTGATTGTCTTGAGACAAGAGGGTGAAACAACGGCGTATTTTTCAGATAGCGTAAAGTATGTACTTTTGCAAAATTTCTTAGATAAGGAAATGCAAAGACAAAGTATGGAAATAACACTTCGCAAGGACATGCACGGAGGGTATATAGGAACAACCCAAGATGGTAAAAACGAGGTTTTTATATCCTCTATGGGAACGGGTACGGGGCAATTTAGTTTAAGTATATCGGGCGTAACTGTAGCACCAAGAACATCGTTTGAACAATGCATGGCTTTCTTAGAGGAACGGAATATTAAGCATGTTTCTTCTTCTGAATTATTTGAGGATTATAACCGCGGTCAAAGTACGAAAGGAGCGTCTTCAATTCCTGATAATACTATTGCTGAATCAAATTACGTTCAGGGTAACGAAGAAAAATCGGCAAAAGATAAACTTTTCGAGCAATTGAATGACGGCGTTAAATCCATTCTTAATAGTGATGAATTTAAAAATTACCTTAAAACGAGCAGCAGGTTTTTTTACAACGGATACAGTTTGAGAAACACCCTTTTAATTCATATGCAAAAGCCAGACGCTTCTTACGTCAACGGCTATGAGGCATGGAAGGAATACGGGCGTACAGTAAAGCAGGGCGCAAAGGGCGCACAAATTATTATTCCTGTTTATGCTGCCGAAAAAGAAAAAGGCGGTCTTTACGGGCAAATTAAAGGCGGTTTAAAAGCCGAACTTGCAAAGAATCCTAGTGCGCCGCATGTATCGTACCGTTTGGGACAGAGTAGTTTCGAATTTACTCAAAATAGGGCAAATGGCTTAATTGGTCTTCGGAAAGATGGCAAAGATAGAGGATTTTTTAATTCTGACACTGATTTGCGTAAATTCATTGATACCGCGATTCTTGGTAAAGTGCCTGTTTATTTCAATGTCGGCACGGTTTTTGATGTTAAAGATGTTGTAATTCCAGAGCATTTATGGGTAAAGAAAGGCTTTTCAAAAGATGAAGTTGTAAAAGATAATAAAGGCAACCCCATTAAAAACAATAGAGGTCAGACTAAAATAATTAACACGCCTGAAAGACAGGCGCGTTTTGTTGAAAAAATGGAAACGGAACTTATCGCACAAGACCCTGAAAAAATGAACAGGCTTTTTAATACATTGGCTACGGTTTGTGCAAACAAGGGATTTGCCCTTGAAATTCGTACACCCAAAAATGACAAGAATTTAGAAGGCGGTACGGAAGGGTATTTTACTTCATATGAGAATTACAGCAACCCCGATGTTTCAGATGAAATTATGGACTCATTGAAAAAGGATTGTCCTAACGGCGTTGTTGTTGTTAATAGTGAGCTTGATGTAGCTTTGCGTTGTTCCGTTCTTATACACGAAATTGCACACGGAGATATGCACTCGAAGACAAACATTGAAAAAATTGTTTCTGAAATGGGCGTTGATAAAGCCGAAATTACGCGCAAACTTAAAGAGACACAGGCTCAAGCCGTTTCATATGCCGTTGCTTCATCTTTTGGTATTGAAGATAAAAATATGAGTTTTGATTATTTGGCGCATTATGCTAGTGGCGTTGAACTTCAAGAACTCAATCAATCCCTAAATGTAATTCACAAGGAAGTGCAAGCCCTTATAAAAGATATTCACGTAGAGCTTGATAAGGCGGGATATACTCCTGAACTTGTCGAAAAGGCTGATACCGTACTTGATGCTGATACTATCGCAAGAGTTACGGAAAATAATCTTGATTACGCGCTTGAACAAGAAAAATTTTGCAATGCTACGCTTAACGAAGTTGCCGCGCTTTACGACAACATTAAGCCAATGACGTATGATGAATTTGAAGCCTATGTATTTAAGGGCGTTCCCGATAATATGCAAGATTCATTTGCTTATGATTTTTTCGAAGACGAAGGCAATATCTCCCAATATGAAGAATATCTTGAAATGCATTCAGAGAAGTACGGGGTTTTGTATAGTATCGTTGACAATGCAAAAATAAATACTGACAACCGGCTTGAGAATATTTGCGTTATTAAAGAAGGTGTCGCGGAACTTAAAAATCTTAATACACGCGAAGCACAAAATCATTGCATTGATAAAATCGAAAGTGCGGCAAGAAGCATCGCCGCATCGGCTCATGCGTTTGAAAATCTTCGCAAATCTTTCTTAAACGTTAATGAACAAGTGTATGGTGGTTTGAAAGTTGAATTTGAAAAAGACCCTATTCCCACTCTCATTAAGATTGGTAATGACTTTCCGAAGCTTAAAGAATTGTCGAAAGCGCAACTTTCCTATATTGCCGCAAGTAAATTTGTGGCAAATGAAAGTGCTATGTTGCGCAATGAAGCTAATGTTTCGGCTTTTGTTGATATGGTTTGTGACCGCGCAAATGCTTTGCCAACATGCGCATCGAGGTCGGGTGTTTTCGTTGAAGTTTCTTTCTGCGAAAATTTCGTGGATAAACCAATTTTCACAAACGGCACAATCTGCCACCCGAAAGTTGCAGAAGATATATTTAAACAAGCCGAAATACAGTTGCAAGGCATAAAGAAAGATTATGAAGGAAAGGGCGATTACTTCCCTTATGTAAAATGTCATGTTGCCGTTTTTGATGTTGCGAAGTCTACAGCTATTGAAACAACGATTCATATAGGGGACGGAGAGCAGCAGGGCTTTAAAGACCACTTGCAAAAATGTTTTGGCGGTGATGATAAGGGCAATTTAGAACTTCTTGAAAACTTTAATAAGGCTTTAAAAGAGCGTGGTGTAAAGGATAAGGTATATACGCCAAATTTTCCCGAAGGGGATGACCCCACCGATAGAGCAGTTGCAATTGATGAAAACACTTTAAGCATTGACGGCTTTAGTAAAGAAGTTACTACTTTTAAAGAAGCTGCTGATAAAATAACGTCAAGCACAGAGGGGCAGTCAAAGAGCAATTCTAATCGTGACGATATTAGTAATTAGGGGGTAATTTATGGCTATTCATAATCCTTATTTAAAAGAGTTTGAAGTGGAACTTCCTAAATTAAGTCCAATTGTTATTCGCCCGACCCGTGAGATACGACGGCGGAAGTCAGAAGAACATTTTCGTAAAGTTTTTAGGGTTAATAAAACTAAAAAGGCAGTTGCTTTTTCGATTTAATATTGACAAACGTATTGACAGTATGCCATAATACAATTGAAAGTGAGGTCTTGGTATGGGCGATATTCGTGAGAAATCGAAAGACTTTCCTGTTTGTGTCGGACAAGTGGTTTACGTTTTGGAATATGACCCTTTGCGGATTGAAGAACGTAAGGTTATTTCGGTTGACAGCAACGAATTTTGTATAGAGGTGTCTCTTGACCCCAATGTTACTTATTATGCTGTTGGCGATTCCTATACCTATACGGTACTTTACTTGAATCAATGGGTTTTTGTCGATAAGGGTATTGCTGAACAGGCACTTCAAACTGCGATAGAAACCAGTGTGGTTAAGACTTTTAAATATGGGGAGGTATTTCAATGAGTTTGAATGTCGGTATTCATCAAAGCAAGTTTGTTTACGCAAGCAATCCCGAAATTCGCTTTGCATATTCTGATAAGGTAATTTTTGTAAAGCTTCGGACGAGCAGTAAGACAGGTCGCTTCGTTATGGACGGTGACAAGGAGAAGTTAGACTCTCAAGGCAATCGTATTCCCGAACGGAAATATTCTTATTTTGACGCGCGTTTCGTTGGTAATGCTTTCGAAGCCGCCAAAGGCTTTAATAAACCTACTGCAATTGACATTATAGACGGGTGGATTGATTCGGAAACGTTTAAGGGCGTTACTTCTTATTACGTCGTTGTTTCTGATTTTTCGCTTAGTGAATTAATTGCCGGTGACGAGGTCGATGTAGAATCTCCCTCTGATTTGCCGTCGTCTGATGGGGACGATACCGAATAATGGGTATTCCTATTGCAGACTTGCGCATGTATAATTACCCCAATGATAATATACGCCTTTCGGATATTAATTCTCTTTCCGTTCGGCATGGGGGGTTCATGAGTATGCATAAGTATTTTCGGAAATTGCAAGAGCTTCCTCTTGATAGATTGGTGCATATCGACGAGGGTACTCTTTTCTCCCGTGCTTCCGAACTTGCGCGACAAAACGATAAGGAACTTTCTCTTAATACTTTAAAATTTTTTATGCGGTTCATTTCTCTTTCGCAATGGGATTCTGAAAGTTGGTTCGTTGCCGAAACTTCCAATGATATATCCGTTGCGGTTGATATGCCACAAAGAACGGTTTCTTTCTGCCTTAAATGCCTTAAAGAGTGTGGCGTTTTGTCCAGTAAGCGCGGAAAGCCTACGATTTGGCGTATCGCTGCTTCGGTATTTGGTACACATGAGATTTTTCCTTGATTTTCTTTTCATATCATTTTTTCTTTTACTGCGTTCTTAATTTTTTTTAATGGAAGGAGATTTTTATATGACTAATTCTCAATTGGTTTTAATGATGTTCGATGCTGACGAGCGGGGGTATCTTAATTCTCTTTCGACTGATATTCCTAAGTCTGAATTGAATCGTAAAAAGGTTTTTGATGTGCTTTCTTTTGCAGCAGGGATTGTAAATTTAGAAGATTTTTTGGCGGTAGAGTTGGTTAATGGTTTGCTTTCTAAAATTAACAATATGTCTGATTCTGAATGGGACGTTGTTAAAGATGCCTTACCGTTTAATGTTCCGTATGATGCCGTGGGTGAGGATTCGCCTGTTGATTCGAGTGGGTTTGTTTTGCCTGTAGATGATAACGGAGAATGGGCGGCGTAGTTTTTACTCACGGTGAGTAGATTTAAAGAGGTGGTTTCATGTTTTTATTAAGAGGTATTATTTTTACTATTGTTTCTATGGTTTCACTTGTTTCGCTTCTCTTTTTATTTATATTTACAATGGTTAATCACGGCTCCATAAGCATAGGTTTCATTTTCGCTGTCAGTAATCCTTGGTTTTTGATTTTTCTTTTTATTTTTTTATTAAGTTTTTGGCAATCCTTTTTATTTCGTTTGAATCCTTTGCATTATGATATTCCCGAATTAGATATGATTCATGGTATTAGTTTTCGTAGTAAAGTTCGTTATATATTTTTCGGTAAGAGATAGTTTGTTTCGCGCTAAATGCGCGTACCTTCATAGATTGGCGATGATTCGGCAAGAAATTCTAACCCCGAAAGTGTCATAAATGCCACTTTCGGGCTAAGAATTTCTATCCGCCTAATCGCCAATGCTATTACGGTCTAAAAGATGTCGCTACCGCGGCGGCTTGCGTGTTTATGTATCAAAGTGTTCTAATTTGCATATTGCGTTGGATTGGTTAAGAGATAAATAATAGAAAAAGGAAATAGGTATAATAATGTAATTGTTGAAATGTAGGAAATGATTAGTATGGAATTGGGGGTTGATTATGAATAGTGAATTGTTTGTTTCGCTTTCGATATATCCCAGCACTTATGTTTCTGTAATTTTGGGTTTAGTTGTTGGGATTGTTATTGCTTTTGCATTTTTGTATTTTATACATTATGCTGGCAATAATCGTGATTTGCGGAATGTGCGTTTTTTGCATAGATTGCTGAAGAAGAAAAAAATATCCGTTGAAGAAGTAGTAAATAAAATGGAAAAATTAGAATAAATTAAAATGCAAATGGTGACTTTTTTACTCCGAAGCGTTGCCAACCCATTTATAACGGTTTCGACTTTGCCTAACCGTGCGAACTCGTCAAGCAAAAATAATACCGGGGTCGAAGCTGAATCCGGGCGGCGTGTCCCAATATCATACCCAAAGGTGACAGGGGCGAATAATAAGTATTGATAAGGTATCTACAAAAATTGAAGATAAAAGATTTTAAGAACCGGCGGTAATAAGAAAATCTACCGTAAGGGCAACAGTAAAAGGAAAAATCTACGGCAAAGATGGTAGAAATTTGCGATAAAGGGAAAACATACGGGACCGGCGGCAGTACAAAAAGAAATTTTATGGTAAGGGCGGTGGCGCAGCTATTGTGTTTCGGTACTCCCTTAAACGATTGTAAAACGTAGCGGTCTTTAATCCTGTTTGCTTTAAAGCCTCTTCAAATGTAATTTCTTTTGCTTCCCATTTTTTAACAATCTCTACAAAGTTTTTTTTTGCTTTTTTTTGGGTCTTCCGAATTTTACTCCGCGTTTTTTTGCCGCCTCTATTCCTTCGGCTTGTCGTTGCTTTATGTCTGCCCGTTCCTTTTCGGCTACGAATGACAGCACTTGTAAAACCATGTCTGCAACGAATGTTCCTATTAAGCTTGCTTTTTTTCTTGTGTCGAGCATCGGCATGTCTATTACGAAGATGTCTATTCCGCGCTCTTTCGTTAAAATGCGCCATTGGTTTTGTATTTCGTCATAATTCCGTCCAAGTCTGTCAATGCTTTTTATATATAGTAAATCCCCTCTTTTTAGCTTCTTTAAAAGTTTTTGCCACACGGGACGCTTAAATGTTTCGCCCGACTTTTTTTCTATATAAATATTTGATGATAATATGTTTAATCCCCCTAAAGAATCAATCTGTCTGCTCTCATTTTGTTCAGTTGTGGATACCCGTACATACGCATATTCCATTGCTTTTTCTTCCCCTTTGATTTTTTATATAATTATATAAATGTAAATCGGAAGTTCAAAATCTGCAATAAAAAAGAAAAAAGGATAGGGGAGTTAAGCAGGGCAATTTATAAATCTACTCACGGTGAGTAGATTTTTATTGTATTACATATAAAACACTTGCTTATGTATAGACAACATGCTATAATCAATTTAAATTTAATAAGGGAGGGCATAGCCATGATGAAAAAAGAATTTGAATGTCGCGTGAACTTTGTCGTTTCGAATAGGGAATATGAGGCAATTGAAATATTGTATATGAGTGAAAATAATAATCTTAAAATTAACAAAGACGATTTTTGCAAGCAATGGATTGATAATGGCGGCGTTGTGGAGTCTGTCTGCGTGTGATGCCGTTCTTGTACAGGATTATTCCTTTGAAATTCATGAGCAGCATTATGGCATTGCGTCAAATGAGTTTTGAAACACTGGTTGACAAGAACGGTACGGAGAATTTCACGGGGTTGGGCGAGTTAAAAGAACAATCCTGCGAACTTAAATATGGATAATATAAAATTCATCAGCGATATACACTTGGGATTATGGACGAAACGCGGCGGCATATTAAGGAAATATACGACTTCGAGGAAAAGAGTATATTTGTTGAATCAGCATTTTCTGGTGGGTGGCATACTTCGGGAACTATGCAGGTTGTAAGGTTGGCTTTCAACCTATACAATGGTTTTCACGGCTTCGGTTATCACGAAAAAGAGATAGACGACCCGAAAAACTTCACGCCGTATGAACTGTTTTACAACTGTAATTTACGGGAATATTTTTTTGTGGCGGTGGAACTGAGGTTTTCATTATAGAAAAATGAGGGGTTATTATATGAATGAAATTAAAGATGAAAATAGGGAGTTAATAATTACCGATATTAAGGGAGATGCCTATAAGTATTATATAATTTGTCGTTTTCAAACGATGAACAAAGAATACATCGCGCTTGCTCCGCAAACGGGTGAAAACGTGGTGGAACTTTTTAGATGCTTTGAGGATGATAAGGGTAAAATCGGGGTGGCTGATGTTGTTTCCGACATGGAACTTGATGCCGTCAAAGAAGCTTACCGTAAAATTAATGCAAACGAAGTTGACGAACTTCTTTTAGAGGACAGTAAAGATACGACACTTATTATAAAGCGTGACGACGGCAGCGAGTGTGTTTGTGAAATTGTCAGTCTTTTCGAGTACGACAGTAAAGATTTTATTGCACTTATGCCTTTGGAATCTGCGGAAATTATAAGTAGACCCTTAGATGTTGAAGCTGATGAAGACGCACAAGAGGAAGTAAATCTTAATGTTGTTCTTTATGGCTATAATGTATATGACAATAATAAGGGCAATGCAACCATATCCTTGCTTCCGATACCAGCAGGGCAGTACCCAAGCATCGAAGCTTATTTTATGGAATTGGTAATGGCAGATGATGAAGGTGTAGAAATGCCCCACCTTTCCGATAAACCTTGATTTTCCCCTTATTTAATGCTATAATTTCTTTGTAATTAACTTATGGAAATACCACCGTTTCGGGTGTTTCAATCTCTTTACAGGCTTTGGCGGCTCGTTATTTTATAACGTAAGCCGCCTTTTCCGTTGCATGAATATATGTATGAAAATCGAAAAATAAAATAGCGCAGTGGGTGAAAAATTATCTGCGCTATTTCTCTATGTTTTTAAAGTATTTTTGTTGACAAAAGGCTTTTTTTTTGGTAAATTTCCTCTTAACTTGTATGAAGTTGTGTTAATAAGTTTTGCCGACCGTTACACAACATACAATTTCAAAAAGCGTTTTGTCACCTCCGTTGGTGTGGTGTTCCATTTGGTAAAGGAACTCCTTTTTAGTGCTAGTGTTTTGTAATCTACCCTCTGCAAAGGGCAAATTACAGGCGGTGCAAAGGTAGTAGTGTCGCAAAGGCGACGACATCGCGTAAAGGCGATGTACTATTTTATTGTGAAAATTATTATAGTGGTGTATTCACAAAAAGTCAAGTGCATTCTTGTATTTTATTTTTGTATTCACAAAACAATGATAATTTCACAGTGAAACCGCCTTTGCAGAAAATTATAAAAGGTGGTTTTTTGTATGATTGGCAAATTCGGTGCTTCTGCGTACAAACAAATTACGGATTTTAAGAATCATAAAGATTATCTTGCGTTCATGTATGGCGGCATGAAGGGTTTTATTGCGCGTAGTGTAATATCTGAAAATACATACCGGCAGAGCCTTTTTTCAAGTGATTGGATAATCAATCGCAACCGATATTACGGCATTAACAATATTTATACATCCCTTAACACTTTCTGCAAGCGTGAGCGAACCGTAGCGCAACTTAAACGGCTTAACGCCCTTTACATTGACATCGACTGCTACAAATTAGGGTTGACACAAGAACAAGTGCTTTTCGAGTTAGAAACGGATTACTTCGGACGAAGCTTGCCGCACCCAACGTTCGTTATAAACAGTGGAAGAGGTTTATATTTAATATGGAAGATTGACGAGGACAGAAATGCCCTGCCACGGTGGACAAGCATTCAGCGGTATTTTTTTGAAGTTTGTAAGCACTTCAACGCCGATGCGCAAGCCCTCGACGCTGCTCGTATTTTTAGAGTTCCCTTTTCAGTGAACTCTAAAAATAATAATCCTGTTTCTATTATGCGTTTTAATGACGTAAAATATACACTTTACGAAATAATAAAAGAACATGAAATAAAACCTTATGTGCAGACCACTCGCAAATCTTATTCAAAACACCCATACGGCGAAGCAACCGAAAGGCAGCGGCGTTGTGCTGCCATTCTTGCGGAAAAGCACGGGCTTGACCTTCCTAACTTTGAAAATTACGAAGAAACTTGTAATTTTATTTCTACATATTATGACCGTCCACATGATGAAAACATAAGAGGAAATATTATTTATTTCAATGCTTCCAACACAATGCCCCTTCTCAGCGGACGTTGCCAAGACATTATACGCCTGTTCTCTCTCAGGCGTGGTGACGATTGTCGGCGGCGGGAAGTGGGTTTATTTTTATTTCGTCTTTGGCTTTGCGAAAGCACTAATGATTATGACTACGCCTTGCGTGAAACGCTTCTGCTTAATGATAGTTTTGACCGTCCGTTACCCGAAAAGTACGTTATCGAAAAGACCGCAAGCGCAGAAAAGAAAACAAGAAGTGGTGAAACGTATAAGTACGGAAAACAAAAACTTATTGAAGTTTTGGATATAAATGTCGAGGAAATGCAACACATGAAATACATTTATATTTGCCCCGAAATTTTACAGGAGCGCATCCGGGTTAAAAACCGCAGGGCATATCTAAGCCGTCTGGAGAGCGAAGGAAAGACTACTAAAAAAGAATCGGTATTACAACGTAGAATAGACATCAAAACCATGCTTGACGAGGGGAAAGATAAAACTGCCATATGTAATGCGCTTGGAATCAGCGGAAAGACATTCAATAGGGATATGATTGTAATTTCCACCGAGAACATCAAAGGGCGTGTAATTGACGATGCAAAATCAACTTGTGAAGCAGTTAAATCCCTAACATCAAACACCATAAAATCTGTATTAAGCTCGTTTGCAGTGCGTGGGACAAAAATTCAGCCCCCCTATTATGAAAGAACATGCGTAGCATGTTCCGCGTTCGTTTCTTCGTTCTCAAACCTTTCGGGCATTGTTCAGCTTTCGTTATTTGATGTATTTGGTTGTTATGGTTGGTGTCGGCGTATGCTTTCTGGAATGGTGAGGGTTCTTGATAGTTCTTGATATTAATTATGATTATCTTGCATATCTCGTATTATATTTTGCAAGATTGTTTGGTTGCCTGATTGAGATTTTTACACCCCTCTTACATGAGTGTGTGTTGTTCTCATATGTGTGGCAACGAGATTATTTTTTTTCTTTATTGCAATGTTTTTAATTAAAAATGAGGAAAGAAAAGGATTGGCGATAAAAAGAAAAAATAAATGAATTATGGAAAGAGTGTCGGAGGGAAGAATTTTTACTCACCGTGAGTAACTGTGAGTAAAATTAAAAATATTTTAAATGAAGCTTGCGTGTGTATAGACAATATGCTATAATAAAAAATGTAAAGAGGTTTGAATTGCTATAATTTGAAAGGTGGTACGAAATGGCGGTAACTGTGGCGTTTATAAATGGAAAAGGTGGTTGTGGAAAAACAACGTCAATATTTCATGTTGCGGGTGTTTTATCGAATCAGAAAAAAAGAGTACTTGTTTTGGATTTGGATAAGCAATTAAATACAACAGAAACATTACTTGCGAATAGTGCAATACCTAAATTAACAGTGTTTGATGTTATGAGAGGTGCAGACCCGAATAGGGCAACTGCGAAAGCATTGTTTCAAACGAGGGGGAACGCAAACCCTAAATATTACGGGGTTGATTGTATGGTATCGGATCAGATACTTGAAGATGATGCTAAAGTTAGTAAAATTAATGGCGTAGAATTTGGAAGGGTGATAAAGGCGTTTATTGCGACAGAGGGTTATGATTGGTTGTTGGTAGATATGCCACCGAGCAGTAGGATTTTAAATGATATTTGTTTTGGAAACATTGTAGAAAATTTAATTGCACCATTTTCTTCCGATATGTTTAGTGTAAGAGGATACAGTAACCTTATGAAAACAGTCGAAAGAGCACGTCAAAAAAATCCGAAAATAAAAAATCTTGGCATGTTTCTTTCAAGGTATATGTCGAATTGTAGCCTTGATAAATTTGTTCGTGAGGAACTTATGTCAGAATTTAAGGAAGCGTTTATAGATATTCAAATTCCGCTTGCTTCCGATATAAGGGAGTCTGTTTTTATGGGAAGACCGATAAGTTATTATAAAGGGTTTTTAAATAAAAGCCGTGTCGCTTATGAGAATCTTGTGAATGAAATAGAACGCAGGGCGGCTAAGTAAGAATTTTAAGCCCAAAAATAAAAAATTGAAAGGTGGTATAATATGCCTAAAAAAGATATGTTTAAAAATTCAAATAGTACAAAGGCATTTAAGGAAGTAGGCGCGGAATATGCTGAAAAAGGAAATGTAATATCATTAATAAATGTAAATACAGAAAATCTTGTGGACCACCCCGACAACGGCGAAGATATTACCATGACAGCCGACCTTGAAAACTCTATTAACGAATTTGGGTTTATTGACCCGATAGAAATTACAAGTCATGGTATGGACGAAGGAATGTACATGATTGTAAGTGGACGCAGACGCAGGGCGGCGGGTGTAAAATTGGGAATGACATCTTTCCCTTGTCTGTTACGGAATTTTGAAAGTAGTTTAGATGTTTCAAAATATGTGCTTTACGCAAACCAACATCGTAATTCAGATAACGACCCTCTTCTTTATGCCCGGCGTTATAAAATGCATCAAGCACAGTTAACTGCTGAGGGTTTTAAAGGTAGCAAGCGCATGGAAATAGCGAAGCGCATGGGTTTGTCTCCTGCTCAAGCTGACCGTTATGAAGCTTTAAACAGCATAATTGAGTCTGTTTGGATTATGATAACAGAGGGCAAAATAGGCGTTTCCTCTGTTCATAAAATGGCAGCGCATTCAGCGGACGAACAAAACGAAATTGTTGTCATGTTTAACCAATGTCTAAGCACAGGAAAAAAACTTACCCGCGAAACAGCTGACATGATAATTGAAGCGTACAGAAAAGGAGCAAGGAAATTTGCTGACTGTGAAGTTCGCGATAGTGGCTTGCCCTTGAGTGGTTCAATGAACACCGAGCCGACTGAAACTAAAGAGAGTATAAATGACAGACGAAACGAAAATAAAAGAGAGAACGACCCCATCGCCGCAGAGTATGATGGAATGGATAAAGATAAAAGCGATTGGGAAAACGAAAATACTGACAAAAAGCCGCCATTGTCTGATGATGAAAAAGTAGCAAAAAAGGAATCAGACAACGCAAAAACACTTTTATTACTCATGGAGAAAATTGATACAATAACAAGCGATATATATACTTTTGATAATGACGAAGACGCAGAAGCGGCTTTGATGTCTATGGGTTCAACGGTAGTAAGCCTTATAAACGCCATTCACGCCGTTTCCACTGAATACGGGAAAGATAAAGCCTACAAAGAAACATTGTCCAAAGTAAACAAAATGCTGAAAATGTATTTAAAACAGTAGTTTAATGGTAGTTTCGATGTGAAGGGCTTGAGGATTCTCTCAAGCCCTATAAATAAAAAGGAGTTAAACATATGTTATTAAGTGCGGGAACTACTGTTTTTAAATTATGTATTGGAACTTCGGAAGCGGGTGTTCCTTTATATTCAGATTGAGGATATGAGCGAGGGCATGAGTGTCACAAATAATGCTGCGAATATAGATTTTGTAAAAGTTTGTAAAAGGAGTGATTTAGTGGCGCAAATTTCAATTAGGATAAATGAGGGGCTTAAAGAATCATTTATTGGTTATTGTGATAATGTCGGCTTGAGTATGACCGACGTTTTGATAAAGTTTATAAATAATTATTTAATCGGTGCTGCGCCGGCTTTTGAAATAGATGATTTTTATAATGACACGTTAGGCGAAGATGAAAAACGACTTAACTTGCGCATTGACGAAGATTTAAGGACAAAATTAAATGAAAAGTGTAAATGTGATAACCTTACTGCAAGTTTTCTTTTGCGGGGCTATGTTGCCAAGTGTGCCAGTATTTATGACGCACTTGTTTGGTGGAGTGTTTCTAATTAATGACTTTACAGCGATACACGCTTTATGTAAATGATGAAAATATTGATGTTGGTTTAAGTACTGACGAGGGATTCAATATCCTTGATGATAGTGTTTCTGATGATGATTTTATTTTAAAAACCGAGTTGTTTATGTTTTTAAAATATTTACATGCGTATATACAATATGCTATAATAACAAATGTAAGTATATATAGATTTTAGGAGGAAATTTAATGCTGAATATAAATTCATATTTACTGACACATTGGATTGTCATTTTTATAAATTCATTTTTACCAATACATTCGATTGTCATTTTTATTTGTACTGTCGTTACATTTTGTTTTGGAAGTTATTCTAAGAAATTTATTGATGATGGAAGAGCAGTAAAAAGATATGCCGTTTATTTTTTTGTTATGACAGTTTTGGCGATTTTATGTCTAATAGTACATTCTCTTGGTTTGAGTGACGTGTTTTTTAGTAGTTTTTTTAGTAGTGACGGTTGGTTTAGATATTCTTATATGTTGATTTCGATAATATGTACTGCTTCGGCTCTGCCATTCCTAATGTATGGTTTGATTAAGGGTAAACTAATTTTTATTGATGTCTCTGAAAAATTATTTATAGTTACGACAATTATACTTTTATTTAATTTTTTATAATTTAATTGCAAAATCTACTCACGGTGAGTAAATAAAAAAGGAGGCTTTTATGAAATTTTTAAAATGGTTTGTTTCAAGAGTTATACTTGAATGGTACAAAGGAATATGCGCAGTTTGTCTTTTAATCAGTTTATTGCCTTTACATGCAATAAATGTAGTTTCACTTTGGGGCTTGGATGGCATATGTCATGAAGAGTTATCTCCTAGACATCTTTTCTGGTTACGGTATGCTGATGTATTTTCTCTTTGGCATCTACTTGTTTATTATGTAATTGTGGCTACCTTTTATCATATTTGCGATTATTATGTGAAGAATGGAAACAAGAAAGTTTAATATGTCTCTTGTGTCTAAGTCCAAAACAAAGGAAAGATGATAGATGCGCCATTAACTATTATCAAAACAGATATAACGAAATTGAATGTTGATGCCATCGTCAATGCCGCCAACACCAGTTTAAAAATGGGTGGAGGCGTATGCGGTGCAATTTTTAAAGCAGCCGGCACAAAAGAACTAAAAAATGCCTGTAAATTTCTTGCACCCATCGTCTTTTTGGTGTGGCGTAAAAGTTTACACGTTTAAAGGAGAAGAACCAAAAGAGTACATGGTTTGCAGTGGCGAGGATGGCTGTATATATCATAAAACTGGTAAGGGTTTTATTAGTTGCTTCCAAAACATAATCAAAATTAATAAGGAGTGAAAATATGTTAGGAGTTTTAATTTTTGTAGTTGTTAATATTGTTTTATTTAAAGTGTGTTTTGGTAATATGGGGAATAAGGATGAGATAGAAGAACGTACTGCAAGATATATAGAAAGAGAAACAGAAAAATATAACCAAAATCTTCAATCATTGGATTACGCAAAAAAAATGAAAGACAGTGATAGGATTATAATGTTACAAAGAGCGTTACGATATTGGACTAGAGTGTCTCCTACTTTCTCATTAAGTATTTTCATATCAGGAATTATTTTGACAATAACTTATAATAATATTATTTTTCTTGTCATGTGTGGAATTTTTCCATTAATTATGGTTTCACTTTACTATACAAAAAAAATGAAAGACAGGGATAAAATTCTTACACTGCAAAGAGCGTTGCGATTTTGGAGTGGAGTGTCTTTAGTTTTATCGTCAAGTATAATAATAATAGGACTTATTTTATTAATAATTCAAAAACATATCATTTTTATTCCTATTGTGTTGGTAGCTCTTTTTATATATGAGGCTTCATATAGTGATACATTTAATAGTACTATTAGTTTAATAAGGTTTATTAGGTTCGATTTGGAAAAAGAAAGGGAAGGCAACAAAGATGTTACAGAATGTTAAGCGAATTTTTTCTCTCATGTCTGGTTCATAACTCATAAGTATTGAATACGGATATTTGACAATGTAAAATCAAGGTGTGTGAGGGTGTCATTTCTTAGGTTCATATTCCATTGCGGAAAAGAGGAAAAAATATGTTAGACGCGAACAAATTAAAGTGTGTTGCTTGTGGTGGGATTTTAGATTTGCAAACATCTTTTGACGGTTGTGATTGGGAAAGTGTAAAAGGTGAGAGTAGCGGGTTCAATTATGAAATTGAGCTTATTTGTGATTGTGGGCGTGTTTATCCAATTGGGCGGCTTAAAAATGAATTTGATTTTTGTGAAAACATTGAAAGTCGCCGTCCCTATGGGCGAACAGGTCAAATAAAAACATGATTTACGGATATGCGCGTGTGAGTACCAAAGGGCAAGCCAAAGACGGCAATAGCCTTGAATCACAAAAAAAGAGTTTAGAGGAATACGGCGTACAAAAAATATTTATTGACATCTTCACTGGCGTTAAGTCTGACCGTCCGAAACTGAACGAATTACTTTCATTGTTGGTGTCGGGCGACACTCTTATTGTTACCAAGTTAGACAGAATAGCGCGGAGCTTAAAACAAGGAAATGACTTGGTAAATGATTTAATAAAACGTGGTGTAAAGGTTCAAATATTAAATATAGGGATTCTTGATAATACTCCGTCAAGCAAATTAATACGTAGTATCTTTCTTTCGTTTGCAGAATTTGAACGGGATTTGATTTTTGAAAGAACGCAAGAGGGAAAAGAAATTGCAAAGAGTGACCCCAGCTTTAAAGAGGGCAGACCAAGAGTTTATAAAGATACTCAAATTGCTCATGCTTTAGAATTATTAGAGACTGTGACATATAAGCAAGTTGAAGCACTTACAGGTATTTCAAAAAGCACTCTTTCAAGGGCGAAACGGAAAAAGCTTGGCGATAAATAAGAAAATAAAAATGACGGGAAATAATTATCTTTTCAGTTGTATTTTACTCACCGTGAGTAGATTTTTATTAATTCTATTTTGTAAAATATGCTTGCGCATGTATTGACAATATGCTATAATAAAAGTGTAATGAGATTATAAATCTATCACTTGAAAGGTGGCATGTATCATGTTTTCAAAAACAGAAAACAAAGTAAACTTTTTCATTGATGAAAAGGCAGTTCAAAAAGAAAAGGTTTTTTATGGAAAGATAAGTGTCCCTATAAAAACAGGAGAAAAAGACGTTAAAGGCAGAGATAAGTACACATATGAAACATGGCTTGCAAGATTTACGGGTAAAGCATTGGAAAAGGCTAAAACATTAAGTAATAAAACGCGAATTACTTTGAAAGTATGGAATGCGCGGAATCCATATAGCGAAGAACAGGAAAAATCATTTCCTTATATTATGGTCACTGACTTTGACTTGACGGAAAAATAATAAGGTAATTGATGCAGCACGTCGAAATGATGATGAAAAAATGCCCCAATGGGGCTTTACATAAACGGTGAGAAAGAAACCGTGATAGTTATTAAGGAGCGTTTTTATGAAAAAATGGAATGATTTAACCTTAACGGACGTTATCAATTATCATAATTTTGTGCTTGCCTTTGGTACGTTTTTAGACGCTTTTCGGCACAGTGAAAATAAATCGAATATGATAAATGCGCCGCCGTTGCCGTCTAGCCGCGAAGATGAAAATATTAAATTAAACCTTTGCATTCTTGCAGCTTCGGCACATAAATTGGCAAACGATTATAAAATTGATGTTCCGGCATGGGTGGAAGAACCTATATATAAAATGCCTTATCCTGTTTATGCTTTTGATACAAAAAACAAGCAATATCAAGAATACCTTGTTGAAAATACGCCCTATGAATTTGAAATTAAAAATATTTTTTATGGCAGTAGTGTTTTGGAAAGGGTGTAGGCATGTTTGAAAATAAAAAACTTGAATTAACAAAAGATGAGATGCTTTTATATCTTAACGAAATAAACGAACGGCTTGCTTCCGAAGGTAAACACGGAGAAATTATGTTGGTGGGGGGTGCGGCTTTAACACTCGTTTTTAATGCAAGAAATTCCACAAGAGATATTGATGCTATTTTTCACCCGATAGATGATATGCGAAAAATAATCAGCAGCGTTGCAGAAAAATATGACCTTGAACAAAATTGGCTTAATGACTTGGTGAGAACATTCGTGACAGAGAAGATAGAATTTGAGCCTTATATGGAATATTCAAACTTAACCGTATCAAGCGCAAATGCGGAAAGCCTTCTCGCGATGAAATTAACATCAGCGCGAGTTAATACTACAAATGATATGGACGACAGTATTTTTCTTATGAAACATCTTAATATAAAAACAGAAAAAGAACTCTTTGACATACTCGACAGGCATGTAGACCCTTTCTTGCGGAAAGTAAATGTAAAACATTTCACTACGGAAGCGTTTAAAAAATATATTGCAGAAGAAAAACGAAAGAGTAATTGAGGGTGTGAATATGAGCGAATACCTTAAAAGCATTAAATCTATTCCGATTACGACTGTGGCGGAAGATTATGGTTTTAATCTTGTGTATAAGAGCAAAAAGTATGAAAGCCTTAAAGAGCATGACAGCGTAACGATAAATAAAAAAGAAAATTGCTTTTGGCGTAACAGCGTTTTTATGGGAAAGGGTTTTGGCGGCGCGGGAAGTGTTATTGACTTCGCTATGATGTTTGGAGGTTATAAAACGGCTGCGGACGCTATAAAGGGTCTTGCGGAAAAATACGGCATAGAGCGAGACGGCAGCAAAAATACCGAAATATTTCCTAGCACCGCGCGCATCGGCTCGGCGGTAAAGAATGCAGCTTCTAGAATTATTGATGCAAAAGAAACAAATACAAAGACGCTTGCCTTGCCATCAAAGGGAAAGAACAGCAATTCAATCTATCGTTATCTTGTTGGCGAAAGAAAAATAAATAAAAAAATTGTTGGGTATATGCAAGCTAAAAATTTATTATATGAAGATGATAAAAACAATTGCGTTTTTGTCTCAAATAACTTTGCTTGTATTAGAGGTACAAGCACAACGAACAGATACGTCGGTGATGTTTCAGGTAGCGATTACAGTGAATGTTTTTTCATACGTTGTAGTTTGGGCGCGAAGTCGCTTATCGTGACGGAAAGCGTTATTGATGCCATGAGTATTATGTCACAGTTCGCAAACGCAAATGAAAGGTATACAAATTACAATTATTTATCTTTATGTGGTACAAATAAGATTCAAGCCCTTTTCAACCATTTAGAAAGAGACAAAAATATTGATACGGTGATGTTAGCTTTTGATAATGACGATGCCGGAAAAACGGCATTAAAAACGGCTATTGAAGGGCTTAAAGAGCGTGGTTATAACGGAAAAGTCGTTGACTTTTCGCCGCCAGAAGGTAATGACTGGAACGAATTCCATTGCCGCCGTGTAGATAATAAAGATAGCATTATAAGCGTGGATATGATGAATAATGAGAAAGATAATCATGCCTCAAGCGAGATTAATTTAAGTGCTACCGATAAAAAAGAATTGAAAAGAAACGAGGATAGATGCTGATGCGTATTGTTGATACTGATGCTGAAAGATATATCGAGCATTGTAAAAAAAATGAATTAAGTCCTTCTACCATTAAGGCATACAGGCTTGATATTTTACATTTTTGGAAGTTCATTGATGTTGCGACTGATTTAAAAAGCTTTATCGTTAATGACGGTGTTATTTCTTCTTACGTTAAAAGCATTTCCGAAAAATTCGCGCCGCGAACGGCGAAAAGAAAGTCTGCAAGCATAAGTGCATTTTTTGAATATCTTTGTTTCGAGGGCGTTTTAAATGATAACCCCATGAAGAATATAAAGACTTCTTTTGGGATTAAAGCCGAGGCTCCAAAGACATTACCTATTGATATAATCGAAAAGCTTTTTAAAACTGCATGGAATGAATTCAAAAGTTCTCATACCAATTACAGTAAGGTTGTCGCGTTGCGTAACGTTTCAATAATGGAACTTATTTTTACAACGGGATTTCGCGTTTCCGAGTTGTGTAATTTGAAATATTTTGATGTTATTCTTGATGCTGGAGAAATAACCGTTAATGGAAAAGGAAAAAGAGGGCGCACAGTTATAATTGATAATGATAATGTCCTTAATACCTTACGACTTTACATTTCGCATAACAAGATTGAATCAGAATATTTCTTTTATAACAGACATAACAATTCTCGTTTTTCTGAGCAATCCGTTCGCGACGTTATTGAGCGATTGGCAAAGAAATCGGGCATTCCGTTTCGCATTTCACCAAACACCATAAGGCACACATTTATTGATTTGCTTTTAAATGAGAATTTCAATATCGAAAATGCAGAGAATGTTTTGGGGCATAGTTCTCTTTATTCTACATACATAAGCCCAAAGATTAAGAGTGAAACGAGGAATCGTATTCCATCGCATATAAATCCAAGACGCAAAATTAATTATGATTAAATAAAGAAAGAAGGTACTTTTTATGGAATATTTAAGTTTGTTTTTTGGTAGTGTTGTAGCTGTTTACATCGGTATATTAACCATTAAATCATTTCTTTTTTACCGCATTTGTTCACGATTTGAAAGGGAAGGGGATTATGTAACATTGAATGGCGAAGTAACGCATCTGCATTATGTAAAGAAGAAAGCAATTCAAGGAAAGCTTGAAATAATTTCATTCCCGCAGTATACGACGGTTTTTGAAGAACAAGAGATAAATTATTTAAGTATTACAAGACGGTTAGGAATAATAGGTAATTGTTAAATGCTGAAACAAGAAACGTAGGGAATGAAAGCCTGCGCCCCAAAAAGGAATGAAAGGCGGGTATGAATAAAGAAGATATAGAATAAAAGAAAAAAGCAACCTGATACG
>Ga0123353_10000659_pt1 | contig 42191 bp, 48 predicted proteins | sample TergutLab28metaG_3_FD_92763 | JGI IMG/M metagenome (GOLD analysis project Ga0123353, IMG submission 92763) | Labiotermes labralis P3 segment gut microbial communities from Petit-Saut dam, French Guiana - Lab288 P3 | ecosystem: Host-associated > Arthropoda: Insects > Digestive system > Gut ... | reverse complement strand
TCTCACGAGTGCCCGTTTGGGGCGCACGACTGCCCCGCCTAATTGCCCATTGGAATCACCTATCCTCCTCTGCCGAAAAGCAATGCTATTACATAATAACACACATACAATAACATACTTGTCAAGCCCTGCCAAGCGCTTTGGAATGAGCGGGAACTTGTAGAGAGTAAACGGTATATTAAGAAATTTTTAGCATAATTTTCTATACATATAAAAATTAACGCAATTTTTGTTATTGTAATCTCCGTATATTTATGCTATAATCTGCAATATACATAAAATTGATCTGTAAAGGCGGTTCGATATGAAAAAACTTGCCCCCTTAATAGCTTTAATTCTGATACTGACCGCGTGTGCGAACGCAGACGTGACCGGCGGCGATGTTTCATCCACGCCGGATACGCCGCCTGAAGGTCAAATCACCGCGCCGCCGCTTCCGCCGGATTTAGACGGCGACACTATCGCACTACGCATCGGCGATGTTGAGCTTACATCGAATGAGTACCGTTACCATTATTATACTGTTGCACAGAGGATTATCAGTTTTTATGGCGCGTTTTACGGCATCGACCCTAATCAGCCGTTTGAAGAGCAGTATATAGAAGAAGGTACCACTTGGGCGGAATTCTTTGCCGAGCAGGCGATCACCGGAGTACGCAATACAGTTATCCTAAGCGAACAGGCAAAAAAGATGGGCATGACGTTGGACAAGTCTTTCGAAATGCAGGTAACAGAGCAGATAGAAAATTTAAAAGACTATTGCGAAGCCAACGGACTTATTCTTGAGCAGGTTCTGAGACAGTGGTATGGCGGTAACTTGGACGAGCAAAAACTGCGCGATATAATGACGCGCACATATCTGGGCTATCAGTTCGAGCTGTACAAACGTGCGAGCATAGACGTGAGTGATGGTGTGCTTTTGGATTTCTATAATGAAAATACCGGAGATTTTGACGCGATGGACTATCTTAGTTATATGTTCGACACTGCTGAAGAGGCCGAGGCCTGTTTAGCGGCGATCACAGATAAACAATCATTTTATGATTACATAAGAGCAAATTTCGACGATGATATGGATAACTACTTGGTTATTGGTGAGAACAACACCGGTGATGAGTTTGCGGATTGGCTGTTCGATGACGTGCGTGTCGAGGGCGACGTATCGATAATCGAGGCATACGACCTCTATTTTGTTGTATATTTTATAAAGCGCTATCAGCCCGACGACGAAAGCCTTTCAATACGCCACGTGCTTATATCAACTAATGAGATGTCAACGGACGAGGCGCGCGCCAAAGCTGAGGAGCTTTACGACGTGTGGAAAAACGGTGCCGCTACAGAAGAAACATTTGCGCAAATGGCTATTAACTATTCAAGTTGCAGTTCGGCCAGCAACGGCGGTCTTCTTGAGGATGTGCAAGAGGGGCAGATGGTACCGCAGTTTAACGATTGGTGCTTTGATCCCGCCCGACGGCTCGGTGACACGGGACTGGTCGATACCGAATTCGGTACGCACATCATGTATTATACAGGGCATGTTTTAAATTGGAAAAGCCGGGTGAAACAAACGATTATAGAGAATGCATACGCTGAATTTTATGAAGCGCTGCTTGAGCAATACCAAGTCGAAGAATTGAATATGAATGTTGCGATATAGAGAGAAATAAAAGGGGAAAATGAGGAGTAGTTATGCAGCAGATAATCGCAAACATCATCAACAACGTGGAGAGCGTTATCCGCGGTAAACGCGACGCGATTGAGGCGGTTCTTGCAGTGTTGATTTGTGGCGGGCATGTGCTGGTAGAAGACGTGCCCGGCGTAGGCAAGACGCGCCTTGTCGTCGCGCTGGCAAAAAGCATAAACGCATCGTGCGGGCGTATACAGTTTACGCCCGACGTTTTGCCGTCCGACGTCACGGGATTTTCCATGTTCAATCCAAAGACACGCGAGTTTGAATACCGCCCGGGAGTCATAATGAATGAGTTTCTATTGGGCGACGAGATTAACCGAACATCACCCAAAACGCAATCCAGTCTGCTTGAGGCGATGGAAGAACGTCAAGTCACAATAGACGGTACGACATACCCGCTGCCGGAGATGTTTATGGTTATGGCAACGCAGAACCCAATAGAGAACACCAGCACGTCGCCGCTGCCCGAGGCACAATTGGACAGATTCCTTATGAAAATATCAATCGGCTATCCCGATGCCCGTGACGAGCTCGAGATATTGTTCAACAGTCAGCATGAACAGGATGAGATAAAGACGGTAGCGCAGGTAGACGATATTTTAGAGTTAAGGCGGTCGCTGAAAGATGTGCATATTAGCCGTCCGCTTGCCGCTTATATAGTCACGCTCGTAGCTGAGACGCGCAGGCATGAAAACGTGCAGCTCGGCGCGAGTGTGCGCGGGACGCTGGCGCTCGCACAGGTTGCGAAGGCAAGCGCGTTACTTGATAGCAGGGAGTATGTAATACCCGACGATATACATCGCTGGCTTAACGCCGTCCTGTCGCACAGGATGATACTAAAGCGCGGCGCTGCACAGCATAGGATAACGATTAAACAGGTGCTTGATGAGATCAAGCAGAGTCTGCGCGTGCCGAAATGATAAAACGCGCACAGGTTTTCTTCTGGGTAATGTGGGCGGGTACTGCCGCCGTCATGGTGTTTTTAGGCAGTCAGATTGCTTATCAGCTATTCTATATCCTTACGATAATACTACTTGCAGCTATCGTTTTCATGCTGTGTGTGCGTTTTTTAGTAAAAGTCAGCGTGGAGACAGAGATCCCGTATGGCGTGACCGGCGGTCAGATCGCCATGGTGATCAGCCTAGTGAACAAGTTTATAATCCCGGTTCCGGCTGTGGTAATATCGTTTATACAGAATGCACGCGTAGGGTGCCTGAAAAAATATGCCCTGACGCTGTATCCGCGTAGCGAGCGCACCTTGCGCACAAAACTGGACTTAAATTGCAGAGGAATATATAAAGTCGGCGTCTCGGACTGGCGGGCGGGCGACTATTTTAACATATTCTCAACAGGGCGGCGCGTGACCGCCTTTAAGATAATATACGTTTTGCCGCGTATATTATCCATGTCAGATCAGTCGCCGCTGCCGCCGCCTGAGGAGGACTCGAACGAAGCGAGCCGTACGGGTGAGCTGGCGGGCGCGCGGCCATATGTCGGCACCGACAGCATGAAGAATATCCACTGGAAACTCTCGGCCAAAGGTGAGGGATTGTATACAAAGCAGTTCTCAGGCACAAAACACCCGCCGGTGTGGGTGATTTTTGATTTGTCCGTAGCTGAAAGTATGGACAGGGAACTCATAGAGGATAAACTGCTGGAGACCGCGCTCTCGCTGGCGAACTATTTACTCGAAGCAACGCCCGTAACGTGCGCCGCCATATCTGGGGGCATAGAGATAACCAAGCTGAAAAGTGCCGCGGAGTTCGACGAATACTATAAAACGACAGGTTTAGTGGAGTTTGCCGGCGCCGACTTCGACAAGACACTTGGGACGCTTGACATGGAAGAGAGCGGCATAGCCTGGCTTGTGACGACAAGCGATGATGTACTTGACTCTATCACCGCGCTGCTCTCTTACGGGTGGGAAGTCAAATGGATACATGTTTCCAACCTCCCTGATACGCAAAAGCACGACAGGGCGCGTAGTTACGGCTCGCTGGTGCAGCATATTTCTCTGAGTGATGATGTGACTAACTGTGCGTGGATGGCGGAGGGGTAATTTTCATGCAAGATTCAAAAAGCCTAAGATTAACACTTGTCGCTATAGCCGCGCTGTTAAACGGCGGAGCTGTTATGGTTGCGCGCGCGATATTGCAAGCGCCGCCGAATATACTGCTGTGCCTTGTTTTCGGCGCACTTTTCGCGGTCGTGTTTAACGGCGTGGCCGCGCTTTTCCGCCACTCAGAACACAGATGGATATTCTTTGCTGTTATAGCAGTTTTTTTGCTGATATTGTGGCGTATAGGGACGTTTGTGACTATAAGCGAGATTGCCGCGCGGTATGTAATCTGGTTTAGAGAACATGACCTTTCCAATGCGGGTCCTGAGAATTTTGCCATAATCATCACGATGCTGATTGCGGGGCTGATTTCATCGCTGTACACCACGCCGTTAGTAGCGCGGAAACCGCGCATACTTCCGGCACTGGCGGTATTCATGACGATTATAATCATGCCCTACAGCTATATTGACCACGTACAAATGCGTACCGCCGTGATTATTATCATATTCGCGCTCTTATATCTGACTGTGCTTTCCGGATATTTCCGTATATCCCGGCGCTATAACGGCAAAATACACTCACGCCCGTATCAGACTATAGGGCTGGCGCTCTGTGCCGTGATAACGTTTACCGCGGCGGCGCTGCCGTTTAGTGATGATAGGGGACCGATAGGTATTTTTAGCTGGGCCGCTTCTGACAACGCTTTTTTTAGGTTTTTTGTTCCGGGAACCACGCGTTATATGACGCTTAACGATACAGACGAGGTCAGACTGGGCGGCAGTAACAACGACAGAATGAGTAACGTGCTGCTCTTTGACGTACGCACGGACGAACTGTTTTATCTCTATGCCGACACATACGACCGCTATACCGGATCTTCGTGGGAATCGACATCAAACGAAAGGATGATGTACCACCGCGAGCGTTACAGAGATATATGGCAGATAGATGAATACGCTATTTACCCGAACCTCTCGGATCGGGTACAACTGAGCTTCCTTTACCACAATCTCACGACCGACAGGCTGCTGCTGCCAAAGCGCTTAGAAGCCGTAAACATCACATCCGGAAACCATGTTATCTATATGAAAGACGACCTCACACTCTCTGTCAATACCGTCACGAGAGGAGGATTCACCTACGAGGCATGGGCATATAAGAGAAATCTCTCCGGTATTATGGATTATATCGAGTTATCTGATCAACACGGCGATATTACATTCTCATTTCACCCCGATGGAAGCATTCAACTCAGCAGACGTGAGCATTTCGATCAAGAGCGTTATCTCAAACTGCCCGACAGTGTGACTGAGCGCACACGCGAGCTTGCATGGCAGATCACCGCCGGCGAGATCTCTAATATACGCAAAGCGCTTGCCATACAGAAATATCTGTCCGAGACCTATCCCTATACGTTAGACGCGCCGGACCTGCCGGAGGGCACGGACTTTGTGGATTTCTTTCTATTCGAGGCTAAGACGGGTTATTGTACGTCCTATGCCAGCGCGATGGTCGTAATGCTGAGGACGCTGGGTATTCCGGCGCGGTATTGTGAGGGGTTCGCTCCGTCTCAGGAGCATTTCACCGACGGGGTTTATCGTGTATACGAAGAGAATGCCCACGCGTGGGTCGAGATGTACACGCCTTACGGCGGCTGGATAGAGCTTGACCCGACCGGCTCGGACAACGCCGCTGTCTTTCGCGCCCAACAGCTTGCGCCGCGCCCGGAAATCAACTATGAACCCAACTACAATCCCCAATGGCCAAGCTACGAAGATGAGGCGCGCGCCGCCGCGGATAGATATAGCCAAGGAAACGAGATCGAAATTCCGGATGAGGAAGAAACCGTAAGTGTTATGACTAACGCGGAGATCCTGATTGACGGAACTTTACGGATAGCGGCAATAGCGCTGATTCCGGTACTTTGGATACTCGGTGGCCGGCTGTACGTGCGGATAAAGCTTGTGTATATAAAGAAAAAATCGCCGACAAAACAGGCGTGTTTTTGGTACGGTCGTATATTGGGGCTGTTAAAGGGCGAGGGGTTTGTCAGCCATCAATATGAGTCCATGCGCGCTTTTATTGCCAGAGTACGGGAGGATCTGCCGTCAAGCGCTAATGATTTGTTGCCGGCTATTGCGCTGATGGAGAGAGTGGTTTATAATGAGGGTGAGATTGCTTCAGAAGAGATAGCCGTGTTTGCCGACGCGCATAACCAGCTCTTACGCGGGTTGCACGCCGGCTGGGGGAGAATACGGCAGTGGGTGGAAAAGAATATAACATTTAGAATATTGTGGTATATCAATTTATAGCATTAAATGATATAAAATAAGTATTATTACGTGAAAGGGGGATTCCCCCTTTTACAATTCCTCATTTGGTTTTTTTATAGAATATATTTTATAAAAGCTTTTAAGAAAAGGTTGTGTTTTCTATGGCTACCAGATCCGAAGTTAAGCGCATTGGTGTACTGACAAGCGGCGGAGACGCGCCGGGCATGAACGCCGTCATACGCGCAGTCACACGGACGGCCGTTTACCACGGTATCAGTGTGTTGGGTATCAAGCGCGGCTATAACGGGCTTATCCACGGTGATGTTACAGAGCTGAATCCACAGGCTGTCAACGGGTTGATAACGCGCGGCGGCACGGTACTGTACACGGCGCGCAGCCCTGAATTCCAGACAGATGAAGGGATTGCAAAAGCCGTCAATACAATAAAGTATCTGGGTATAGAAGGGCTTGTCGTCGCGGGCGGTGACGGCACATTCAAAGGAGCCTTGAGATTGTCGGACTGCGGCGTGAATGTCGTAGGCGTACCCTGTACTATAGACAATGACATCGGCTGCTCGAACTATACTATCGGGTTTGATACCGCTTGCAACACGGCAATGGACGCGATCGACAAACTCCGTGACACCATGCAGTCGCATGAGCGCTGCTCGATAGTTGAGGTAATGGGGCGCAACGCCGGACATCTCGCGCTCTATGTAGGTATCGCAGTCGGCGCGACTGCCATGCTTGTACCGGAACTGCCGGTCAACTTTGAAAAAGACGTCGCGGAAAAGATACGCCGAGGGCGCATACGCGGACGCACGCACCACCTTATCATAGTGGCTGAGGGCGTCGCGGGAACCTCCGAGCTTGGCGAGAAGATCAAGGAATCAACGGGTATCGACTCGCGCATTACCATACTTGGGCATATCCAGCGAGGTGGAAGCCCCACCACACGTGACCGCGTCACGGCTTCGCGTATGGGGGAGATGGCTGTTAAAACGCTTATCGAAGGGCGCAGGAACCGCGTTATTATTGCGCGTCAAGGCGAGATGGACGATATAGATATGGTCGAGGCGCTGGAGATGAAAAAGGGATTGCAGCCCTCTATGCTGGAAGCCGCCTATGTTTTGACCCAGAACTAACACGAGGTCAACCTAAAGGCAGGCGTTTAAGATTCTTATCACCAATATGACTTATGGGCTTTAACACCTCTAAACAGTTCAAGATCGCGCACAATGCGGTCGTGCTGAGAAATGCCGCCACAAAACCCCAAAGGCGAAACTCCGGCATAGCGACAAGATACCAGGTCAGCGCAAGCTGTATCACGTCGCTTATCAATACGTTTATGGCGGCCTGTCTCTGCTTGCCGATACCGTTAAGCAGACTGTTTGTTATATATTGAAAACACGCAAAGATTCCCGTTATCGCCAGTATCTCTACAAACTGCCCGGCGTTTTGATCCTTGAACAATATTGCCAGTATCGGTTTTCCGAACGGTATAAGCAAGAGACTCGCGGGTATGACAAGCAATGCCGTTAGCCACAACGTTTTACTTATTTGTTTTTTCAGCGCGGCATAATCGTTCAGTGCCGCGCTTTGCGCTACCCTTGGCATCATAGTCAGCGAGAGTGGGATAACAAAAACTGACGGCAGCGTCGTGAGCGGCAGCGTCATGCCAAATGCTATGCCATACGCGCTGAGTGCCTCAGACTGTCCCATACCTGAGACGATAAGCCTGCCCGGTATGATGATGGTATTGATAGAGACAAGTAAATTACCTGCAAGTGTTGCGCCGCTGACGGGTATGGCGATACGAAACATCTCGGTGAAGAGCGTTCTCTCATTTAAGCGCTCGCCGCGCGGCGGTAATTTTTTCGAGTGGCGCAGATAAAAAACGCAGAGCATCGCGCTCGAACCAATCTCGCACAGCACCATGCCGATAACAATGACCCCTACCGTCCATTCGAGATAGTCGGGGCGCAGGATTATCAACAGAAGCAATACACAGCCCGTACGTAAAAGCTGTTCAAAAACCTCAGCTATAGCGGGCTGGCGTACCTCGCGCATACCGTAGAAATAGTTTTTATGCAAGTTTTCAAAGCCGGTGAAGAATATGCAGGGGAGCAGCAGTACAAGCCCAAGGCGCGTGCGTGCGTCGCTTAACAACGTGACGGATATCCAATCGGAAAACGGTATAATAAACGCCGTCATAAGTCCGAATAGAAAAAGAAACGACCACATCGAGAGTTTGACGGTCTGCTTGACCGCTGTAGAGTTACCTTTTGCCGAATAGGCGGCTGACATGCGCGCCACCGCCACCGAAAGCCCGTATGCGGTTATGGACATAGCGACTAAATATACAGGTATGATAAGCTGATAAAGCCCCATGCCTTCTGCGCCGACCAGCCTTGCCAGAATGACGCGGAAGACAAAATTTAAGAATTGCGAAAAAATTTGCGTCGCCATAAGTACGGAAATACTGAATGTCAATGATTTCGGGTTTAATTTCACGCGCTCACCCCCGTGGACATTCTATGACGGGGGACGAGGGTTAATGAAAAATAATAATGCAGAATGTGAGCGCAATGCGCGTCCGTGTAAAAACGCGAAATAGCGGGCGACCAAAGGTCGCCCCTATATTCCTTATTCGACCGTGCTATCTTTGTTTAATACCTCGATCATAAATCTTACACCGTATCTCACGCCCTCCGAGAAACTATCTTTTGCCCACTTTATAGCAATCAAATTTTGATCATCAATAATGCGAAGCAATATTCTTTTCTGCCATTTGTTGAAATCCTTTTTTAACATGCCTTCGTTTGCTGCTACACGGTGTGATTCCTCTGTGATTATCTTCTGGGCTGTAGGTGTTAAATAAGTGTTCCATAACGTTTTGCATTAAATTATACCTCCAAAATTTTATTGATTTCTCAACCGAGCTAAGGTATAATAGATTTACCTTGACTTAGGTTGAGGGGTTGGGGCATTCCGTTGGTTCTTTTGCCAGAGTGACGGTTTGTCCCTTTTTATTTGAGGTCATCTTTTAACTTTCTAATCCCCCTTCGAGTAGCTTCCATTTTGTTGACGTTTTCTTGCTCACAATATTTTTCCAAAATATGTTTACATTCTTCGTCATATTTAACAGCCATTCTATATGGTTTTGGATTATCAGTTGGACGCCCCATTTTCTTTTTTTCGACCAGTGAATTCACCTCCCAACATAAGGTCACCCTTAGTATAAATTAAAGGTGACCTTATGTCAATAGTTATTTTAAAATTAATATCTAAAAATTCTCTTATTTCTTATTTATCTATCCATATCGCCTCAGCATCCCACTCTTTCAGCAACAGCTCGCCTTGTTCCTTTGTCAATATAAACAGCGCGGTCGAGAGCATGTCCGCCACAGCGGCATCGTGATGCAGAACGGTCACGCTTGCGTGATGTGCCGCAGGCATTAGCGTTTCGGAGTCGATAATATGATTATATACTATACCGTCCACGGTGTAAAATCGCCGATAGCCGCCGCTGGTGACAACCGCCATGTCGCTGACAAGTACCATATCAACGATTTCCCTGACCCCATCTGCGGACACTTTTGGATTCTCGATACCCACGCGCCAGCCCTCGCTCGACCTACCCATTGGTATTCCGAGCGTGACCACATCACCGCCCGCGTTTAGAAGACCGGACTGAAGTCCGGCTTTTTGAGCGGCTTTCATCGCCTCACCTGCGGCCCAGCCCTTTGCTATCGCGCCGACATCCAGCGACGTCTCGGGGTTTTTTAGAAATATTGTACCCGCGATTTCATCTATCACAATATCATTTATGTCCGTGTTCAATGCGGCCGCTTTCAACTGCTCCATATCGGGCAGATACGCGTTATCAGGGTTGGCAGGCGAGGCAGTCCGGGCTTCGTGCCACAGTTTTAACACAGACCCCATGGCGATATTCACCGTGCCATTGGTCTGTTCGTAGGCAGTAATGCCGAACTGCACCAGTTCGATAATATCCCTGTCGACCGCGATGGGTTTTATCCCCGCGTTATCGTTTATTGTCTTTAAGTTGTTGATTCCCTCGTAATCACTGTATATATCGAAGAGCTTATGCAGCTCCGCCATTCTGTCATAGACAATCTCACTGTATTCGTCAAATTCTTCTTGGGTCTTTGCATAAGCGATGAGGTCAGAGTGGGTGTCAAAGACATCCGAGAAACTTGATGTGTATCTCTCGCAGCCCGGCACGGCATCCGGCACCGCACAGGCGTAGAGGGCAAACACCAACAATATAGAAACCGCAATCTTTCGCATAACATTAAACCTCGTCAACGCAAGATTTTTCTCATAAATGGTAATAGCAATCTTAACAGAGTACCCGTTACAATACCCATCACCACGCCCGAGACTATCAGAATAGGCGTATAGAATGAAAACACAAGAAAAGTGTTCATAATAAGCGAATATATAACAAGCTGACCGATATTGTGCGTGATAGCGCCGGTAATGCTTATTGTAGCATATGATATACGCTCATTGAATAAAAATAACAGTAATATAATAACGGCAATAGACAACATGCCGCCGGCAAAGCTGAGTGCCCCGGCGACAAGCCCCCTTGTCAGAAAAACAAAGAGCGATTTAAGCGCTGTCAGCGTAATAGCCTGCGCCTTTCCCATAAAAAAAACGCAGTACATCGTTACAATGTTGGAAAGTCCTATCTTTACGCCGGGCGGCAACAGCGGTATGGGCGGCGTCATGTGTTCTAGAGCGGTCAATGTAGTAATCACGGCAAGCATTATCCCCAATAACGCTATGTTTTTTGTCTTTGAGATTACGCTCACTCCTTCCCGCTCCCTGTATAATTGGGGTTCGGAGGCAGTGCCCCCGGGCAGGTGGCCTGCCGGCCAAAGGCGTCTGCGGACGCAGGACGGGGCAGGGCACCTGCCTTCACCGCCCCTACGATGTGATTGTATCTATGTCATCCGCACCCATTTTACCCCTTGTAATAATCCTAAGCACAACGCCGCTAGGCAAACATGCCGCAAATTGACCGCCGTATCTGATAAACCCCGTATGAACGCAGACTTTGTCAGGGCAATCAGATGATATAAACGCGATTGCGCCGTTTTTAACCTCGAAGATTATACTCGGTCTCTCGGGTATAGAAAAAATTGAGTCTGTATATATGTCAATTATCTCCGCGTCTGCGCCGTTGACTATAATATGCGCCTCAAGCACGGCATCCCCGTTATAAAACGACCATGCGAGCGAGATAAGGAGAGCCGCGGACAGTAGACCTGTTATCAATATGAGATCAGATTTATTAAAAAGTTTTTTATTCATGATTACGCCTCAATCGCCTCACTTCTACCCTCTACATACTGGGTGTTCGGGGGCGGTGCCCCCGGGCAGGTGGCCTGCCGGCCAAAGGCGTCTGCGGACGCAGGACGGGGCAGGGCACCTGTCTCGCCTGCAGGCGATAGGGGATTTATTGTAATTGTAAATGACAGGGCTTAATTTGTCAACAAAAAAAACAGTTGACAAATGTCAAATGTTAGGATATAAATAGAACATATATTCTGTGTGCAAGGCATACAACACCCGCCGCTTCGCGGGGCAGGTGCCCTGCCCCGTCCTGCGTCCGCAGACGCCTTTGGCCGGCAGGCCACCTGCCCGGGGGCACCGCCCCTGAACCTCCAATATGTGGAGCTATGGCGATCGCTCCTACGCGAAAGAAAGGATAGCAGATGATGATACGGCCACCTGCCGAAAAATCGGCGTGTTTCTCGGGACACAGACCGCAGCGGCTGCCCTGGGGTTATAACGAGAGTGACCCACGGCATGATTTACTGTTAGAGCGTATAGACATTGCAATAATGGCGGCGATCGACGACGGCATAACGCATTTTTATTGCGGGGGAGCCTTAGGAACGGACACATGGGCGGCAGAGATGGTACTTGAAAAAAAACAGGAGATCGATGGTATTTCGCTTGAAATAGTCATACCGTTTTTGGGACAGGAGAGACGCTGGCCGGAGAATGAGAGGGCACGTTATAGATATTTGCTGCTCTCGGCCGATGGGTTTATCGTGCTTGAACCCAAATACACGCGGTCCTGCATGATGTTGCGCAACAGGTATATGGTGGAAAGCTCCTCGCGCCTCATAGCCGTATATGACGGCGAACCCATCGGCGGCACATGGCAGACTATAAAAATGGCGATAGAGCGCGAGCTTTCTCTTGACATAATTGACGCGCGTATGGTAAAATAATATTTACTCCATATTGGGTGGTGATGCTATGAGTTTCCGCAGACAAGTATATATATACTTAATGCTGTTATCACTTTTGCCGGTTATGATAATAAGCGGGTTTGCCATGTATTTGTCGGTCAACGCGCTTGTAGACTCGCGGAAATCCACACTGCTCTCCTCCACCGATGTCATAGCGCAAAAGATCGGCTATTTTATATCGGTGGCAAGACGCGATATGCTGGCGCTAACACAGGAACAGGGTATTCAGCGATTCGCGGCATCAAACCGTGACCCGCTTGCGTTTGACGCTGAAAAAAGAGACGTTATCGACGAACTCCTCAGATTGGTATCTATTGAGAGTAATTATACCGGGGCGTTCATTATGGATAAAGACGGCATCGTCATAGCATCGACATTCCCCGTGCACGATGGTCTCGATTATAAAAACGATGATGTTTTCACGCGCGCGATAAACTCAGAGTATATGTACGTAGACGCGCATATTATGGAGAGTACAGGCACAGACTGTATGCTTGACGGCTTATTCGTATTTAGCACGCGCATAGGTGCGCCGGACAGTGAATCTGCTGCTGTATTGACGTTAGCCGTAAGTACTAATGTATTTACCGATATTAAAAGAGAAGAAACCCGATATGAAACGGGCGCATTATTTTTGGTCGGTATGGACGGGAGAGTCAGATATTACGAAAATTTGACGGGCAATACGTATTTATACGATATTGGATCACGGGAATTGGCGCAGAGCCTGCTGCAGGGCGAAATACCGGCAGCAGGAATGAGAGAACATAATCTCGGAGGCAGAAATTATATCTCCGCGTACAGCTATTTTACGGAAAAGAATTTTATGCTTATAGTATTGATTGAAGCATCAGAGCTGTATGCTTCCACAACTACTTTCCTAGTGATAATGTTCTCGCTTATCGCGTTATTAATTGTAATTGTAACGATTCTGGTCAGACAGCTCTCTCTGAATATGATGAACCCTATCGCCGCGCTTCAGGACGCGTTTCATCGTGCGGGACAAAATAGGATATACGCCCCGTGCAATACGGTAAAGGGCTCGAGTGAGTTTATTGAACTTGCGGACGGGTTCAACACGATGATCAGGCATATTAACAAGCACCAGTCAGATACGGAAAAGGCGCTTGAGAACTTGAGAATCAGCGAAGATGAGCTAAAGCGGCATAACAGTATGCTCAGGCTGGAACGCGACCGTACAAATCTCCTTATAAACAAGGATTCAATAACCGGTGTCTACAGCAGGGTCTATTTCGAGCGAGCGCTCGAAAACGCGCTTAAGAGCAGACGTCCCGGCGCGGTGATATTTATTGACATCGACAACTTCAAGAAAATAAACGACTCGTTTAGCTATCAATTCGGCGATAAATGCTTAAAAGCTATCGGGGCGGCGCTTTCGTCTGAGGAACTAGAGAGCGAGGTCGTCGCGCGTATCAGCGCAGATGAGTTTATGATACTTATATCCGGTCTTAAAGAAGACGCCAAGCTAAGCGCGAAGAAGATATATAATATACTCCAAAAGCCGTTTATCGTAGAGAACATTTCGGTCAGGCTGAACGGCAGTATAGGCGTGACGCTGTTCCCGCAGGACAGCAGGGAAGTGGAAGTCCTGTTCAAGAACGCCGACTTAGCCACGACACAGGCAAAGCTCTGGGGCAAAAACCAGATTTGCTTCTATCAGCACAGCATGACCACCGAGCTGAAAGCTCATATGGACATCTTGGAGATGCTGCGTACCGCGCACCTGACCGGAGATGCGTATCTTGTCTATCAACCCGAGGTAGATCTGGAAACAGGGCAGATATCCGCATTCGAGGCTCTATGCCGCGCAAAAAGCGAAACACTTGGCTTCGTACCGCCGGCGGAGTTTATACCGCTTGCCGAATCGAGCGGACTTATCGTGCCGCTGGGCGAATGGATACTTAAACAGGCGTGTACATTCGCCAAATCAACGCTTGACGGTGGCGTTGAGATTGATTATATCTCTGTAAATATCTCGCATATACAGATAAACCAAGAAAACTTTGTAAATTTAGTGCTCGATACCCTAAAAGAAACAGAACTTCCGGCGCACAAGCTGCAGCTTGAGATCACCGAAAGCGTTCTGGCAAACTCTACTCAAATGGTTATAACGAAATTAAAGAGGCTCAATTCTCACGGTATCCACATAGCGCTTGACGACTTCGGAACTGGTTATTCCTCGCTTAACTATCTTGTTAATCTGCCGATAGAGACGGTCAAGATCGACAAGAGTTTTATTGACAATCTAAGCAGCGACGAAAAGACGCGTATTATGTGCGACACTATAATCAAGCTGGGGCATAAGCTGGGGCTTAAAATAATAGCCGAGGGCGCGGAGACTGAGAAGCAAATATCACTGCTGAAAAAAATGGGATGCGACATGGTGCAGGGTTATTATTACAGTCGTCCGATCGCTCCTGTCGCCGCTGCCGATTACGCCCGCCGCGATGCGAAAAAGGATCAGGGCGCTATATAGAATGGAGGATTAAAATGTACATTCAAAAGAAAGAAAACGTCATGTGGAAAGAGACCCTTCGTATTGGCGTGGATATTATTGATGAGCAACATAAGGAACTGTTCGAGAAAGCGGAGGAACTACTGGGCGAGGTCAACAGTACCGCAATAGAGCGTAAGCAAAAATGTATTTCGCTGATTCTTTACCTAAAGGATTATGCCGTCAAGCATTTTGCCGACGAAGAAGCCTATCAAGAATCTATAGGTTATAAAGGTTTTGCCATACATAAAAAGATTCACGAAGAATTCAAGAAAGACGTCCTCTATCACGAGCGGAAAATGATCGGGTCTGATTTTTCCGATAAGGATGTTAAGGAGTTCACGGGGTTGCTAATAGCATGGCTCTTGTATCATGTATCCGACGCCGACCAAAAAATAGTGAAAAAATCAGAAGAGCTGGATCTATTACATAGTTACAGCGATATAATAAGCTATAGTATCTGCAATATATTGGATATATACCAAGTGACCGACAGTCAAAGCGTGAAAAAAGCCGATGTCTATGACGAAATTAATGATGATATATTTGTTATCAGAGCAGGATTAGGAGGCGATATATCAGGATATATCACTCTTATCTATCCGCCTGAGTTTGTAAAGAGTCTGATTTTTTCTATGACGGGTTACGAATCGGAAAGCATTGATGATTTAGGAAAATCGCTGCTGCTCGCGGTATCGGACTTTACTTGTCAGGCTATCTGCAGATTGATTTCAAAAGAAAAAGACATTGATTGTCATGCGGACTTATCCGCTATCACAAACAAGTATGCAATACAATCGGATGAAAGAATTGCTTTAGATACGGGAAAAGGTATTGTAGAGGTTGGTATAACAATAGCCTGAAAAAGGATCAGGGCGCTATATAATCACGAGACGTATCGACGACGATAATGCCGTCTATAAAATCTACAAAGATGTTGAACTCTCTGGCTATGTCGCGCATCCTAAAGAAGTTGCTGCCGCCGATCATATAGGCTTTCAGGTCTATTTCTCTGCCGTCTTTATATATAGTTGACTCTGTCGGGGTGGCGGACTTTACAGTTTCGTCCCCCCGTTTCATTTCAGAGCCGTCGGAGATATAAGGCGTATTTGTGATAAGCGCTATCGCCCTTGTGGTTGTGTCATATACGGCATTGAACTGCTTGGACGTCCCGTTTATTGAGAGCATTATATCGCGCAGCTTAAAATAGTTCTCGCCATTTATTGTATAGATCTCAAAGGTAACGTTCCTGTCGTTTATGAGAACATGATTGTTGTTCGGCGTCGCTCTGATAGGTAAGGGTGACGGGCCGACAAAGGCTGGTATATGGTCTTCGGAATAGGCGTATATCAGATGAGATGAGGTAAAGACCTCCAGCGTGATATCAAAATAAAAGTGATTATAAAGACCGTGTGAAGTATCTAATTTATTTCTGCCGTATTCATAGGTGTTCGAAGAGTTCCAAGTGGAATCTATTATGACCCAGCGCCCATTTGCGAAAAACTCATTCCAGGCGTGATTCGCGGGAAGCCTGCCCCTAGAGGATTCGTTAGTCCACTCGTCATTATCGGAGCCAATGCCCAAAGCAAAGCCGGTAATGACTTTTGCCGGTATGCCGGACGCTCTCATCAGCGCGGCGGTCAGATTGGCGTAACCGAGACAGACGCCGCGTTTAGAGTTCAACGTAGAGAGCGCGGATTGCTCGCCGTAAGGAGATCTGCCATATAACACGTCTTCGTCATACCATATGTTATTGCTAACCCAGTCGTGTATAGCGCGTGCCCTTTCAAAATTGCCGTTGATGCCTCTGGTTATGCTTTCGGCAAGCGCGGCGATGGATGGGTGATCACTCTGCACGCCGTCAGAGGATCTGCGATAAAACGCGAGAGCCTCGCTGTCCGTGCGTGCCGCGTTAAAAAGGAGGGCGTTGGAATCCAACGTGGGCGCAAGCTCGAAATGTACCGAGCCGTCACGTATAATAAGCTTAACGATTTTGCCGATTATATAGCTTTTATAACTGCCGAACTCGACGGGTGATGTGTAGAAATTGACGTAATATGTACCGTCTCTGACATCGCTTAAACTGTAAACAACGGTATTATCCCTCTGGCGACTTGTAAATAAAACATTATGCTCTCTGTCATTTTTGTCTATTAACGAGATGCGCAAAAAATTGAAATCATTGTCCGGGGGCAGCGTAAAGGTCAGCTGATCTGACGTCGTAGTAATGGAGAAAGGCGACGAGTGTGAAAATCTAAGCGACGTGGTTATCGTAGGTGTTGTAGCGGTAAACGCGCTTGACGATATGGAAATTACCAGCACAAGTATCAAAGCTAAGCTGACTATTCTCTTTTTCATATGTATGACCCTCTTTTCATTTGCATTTTACATCCTCACATAGTATAATATAAATTGTAACATAACTGTATATTATTTTCAATAGGAGGTTTTGTAATATTATGGAGAATCTGTCAGTTTCTGTCGAGATGCAAAAGTTTCTCTTGCAGTTAAACGAGAAGATGAAAGACATAAACGATGAACTTATCTGTCAGTTTAATATCGATGGCGAGGGCGCTTTTACTCTTGATATGAGCGCGGCGGGCGGCAAAGTAACCGCCGGTGCGCCGGAGGCTCCCGAGGTGGAGGTCGATATGTCGCTTAAGACGCTGGAAAAATTGCTCAGCGGCAAATTGCACCCGATGATTGCCTATTCCTCGCGCAAGATAAAGCTGAGGGGTGATATGCAAAAGGCGATGAAGCTAGCGGGTGTATTGGGGTAGGGTAGAAACAAGAACATGAGAATAGAGCGTCTCATTGCTATAACCATGTATCTCTTGAATCGAGAGACAGTCAGCGCGTTGGCGCTGGCTGAACGTTTTGAGGTTTCCAAGCGCACCATACAGCGCGATGTCGAGGAGATAATGAAAAACACCGCGGCTTCGGACAAGCGCAGAAGTCTTAATGTTCGTCTGCTATGTAAAAGGGAAATAAGGCAGCAGGCGATTGAATATTTGGGCGGTGAAATAGCTGAGGAACATGACAACGGCGATTTTACAATGACAATGAATGTGCCGTTTGAGCGAATGTGGTTCTCTCTGCTGCTGGGGTTCGGAGATAAGATAGAAGTCCGCGAACCGGAAGAAATCAGGCGCGAGGTTAAGCAGATAGCGAAGGAAATTTCGAAAATATATTAATGACGACATACAGATGTTGTAATTATTATGCTATCCTTATCTTATTCATAAGAAAGGATTAGTTATAGGGATCCAATGCGGAAAAAGGGAGTATGCGGGCTTGCCTGTGTATTATGCAGCGCGGAGGACTGCCTTGGCTGTAAGGCGAGAGCCGCAAAAGACGATTACGATTTGCTCGAAACGGAAGAGGCTGTTATTAAGCTTATAAATGGAGAGTGATTTTATGGAGTACAAGTTAAGAAAATATCCACTATTCTCGGCGTGCGGGCTGAATTGTGGGTTATGCCCCCGTTATTATACCGATGGCCCGTCCCGATGCCCCGGATGCGGCGGTGAGGGGTTTACGTCAGCACACTGTGGATGCGGCATGTTGTCATGCTGTCAGCGCAAAGGTATTGAATACTGCTTAGAGTGCAATGAATTTCCATGCAAAAAATATGATAGCTGGGGAGAAGGTGACTCTTTTATCACCCATAGAAACTTTCTTTCCGATACGGAAAAAGCAAAACGAATAGGTATCGATGCTTATAGAGCCGAACTTGATGAAAAAGTCGGCATACTGAAGGAGCTTTTGGAAAACTATAATGATGGACGGCGCAAGAGCTTTTTCTGTTTAGCGGTTAATCTTTTGGAGTTAGATGATATAAAAGTTGTCATGGGAAGAATTGCTAATGAAATAGAGCCGGAATCTACACAAAAAGAAAAAGCGGCGGCTGCCGCTAAGCTGTTCAACGAAATAGCTAAGAAGAGGGGTATATTGCTAAAATTGCGAAAATAGAATACATTATATGTAAGGTCGGGCTTTTGCCCGACCATTTGAAAAATTTTTTGTAACGAAATATGATTTACTCTGTCTAATCCACGGAATCAAAATAATGGAGGAAACATTATGAACAAGAAACTTGTAATTCAATTTACCGCACTGACCATGGCTATCACGGTGGTCTGCTGGGGAGGAATGGTTGCCTTAAGCCAACTCGAAATCATGCTCGACGATCATTGGTGGTTGTATATACCATTTATGCTCGGCGGTCTGTCACCTACGATTGCCTCGTATATAGTTCTTAAGAGAAACAATCAAGTAACGGGATTTAAAGAATGGCTGAAAAATGTATTTAATGCCAAAAGTCATATTGGACAATACTTATTTGTAGTTTTAATATTTGGAGTATACTTTACGATATACATTTTGGTTTCCGGTCTGGATGAAATTGCACCTTTTTATATGTTTTTTGTTATGCTGCCGGTTATGGTGGTAGGCGGCGGATTGGAAGAAGCGGGCTGAAGGTATATATTACAGCCGGAGCTTGAAAAGAAATTCGGGTTTGTATTGTCGGCGCTTATAGTTGCCCCGATATGGGCGATATGGCATCTGCCCCTATTTTTTATTCCCGGTGTAGGACAATACGGAACAAACTTTGGATTATTCTCAATTAGTGTTCTCGGTTTATCTTTTGCTATGGGAGCGATTCGTAAAACATCGGGTAAAATATTTTTATGCGTACTTGCCCATGCGATGATCAATGCCGGATATGGAATATTTATCTATACCCCGACTCTATTGGGAACCGCTATCGCGACAGCGTCGCTGATAGTTATATCACTAATCGCGGTTCGCTTTTTCCGCCCAGTCCGGCAAAACTCTTAATTCCACCGTCTTACCGTTCAAATATCCCAACTTGCCCGCTGTGGTCTTAAACTTAAAACAGATCTTATAGGCGCACAGATGCTGTGCGCCTTTGTCGCGCCCATATTTGCCGTCGCCGACCAATGGGTGACCGTGAGCGGCGAGCTGCGCGCGTATCTGATGCGTGCGACCCGTCTCTAAACGGCACTCGACCAGCGATTGTCCGTCTTTTACACCGATCACGCGATAATGCGTTATGGCGGTTTTTGCGCCGCGGACGGGACTTGGTGTCACTGTAACACGGCTCTCGCTGGTGTGCTTATAAATATAGTCGGTGAATGTACCGCTTTGGTGCGAAAATTCACCGTGCGCAAGGCATAGATAATACTTTTCGATCTCACGCAGGCGTATTTTCTCGCAGATAATTGTCAGCGCCTCGTGCGTTTTAGCGGCGATGATCAAACCACATGTGTTACGGTCTATGCGGTGGCATAGCTCCGGGCGGAAGCCGTTCTGCGGACGCCACTCGCCGTTCTCGTAGAGATAGGCGAGCACGCGTGCCGCCAGTGAATCGGGCGCTATGCCATCCTGTGAAAGCAACCCTGCGGGTTTATTAGCAACTAGAATGTGTTTATCCTCGTAAACTACATCAATAACGAGGGGAATTTTCTTGTCCCCCTTGTTAAAGGGGGATGTCACCGCAGCGACAGGGGGATTTAATAACTCCGGCCGCAAATACATTGTAATTGTATCACCAACGGCAAGCCTATCTTCAGGTGCGGGATGCTTGCCGTTATGGCGCACTTTTTTCTGTCTTATAAACTTTTGAATAAGCGACGGCGGCAAATGAGGCAATAGCCGTGAAATAAACCGGTCAACCCGCATGTCCGCGTCATTTTCAGTTATTGTAAATGTTTTCATATAAATAGTTTTCACCCTCGCGGCAAGTTGCCCTATTCGTCAAATCCCCCTGCTTTGCCCGGCAGGGCACCTGCCCCGTCCGAAGACGGCGGAGGTTGCGCGTTGCACATATGCTGTGACGCTGTTTTTTGCATTAGCCGCTTTGTACCGACCGTGTCGAACGCGACCTCGATCAGCGCGTCGCCGCCCATAGGGGACACGTTCGTCACTGTGCCGCGCCCGAACACTTTGTGATTGACAATTGAACCTCTCAAAAACGTCACATTGGGCGCAGGGTTTGACACAGCAGCCGGCCTTGAAATAGTAGTCCGCGGCTTGACACTATAAGTCGCAGTCGTGCTAGGCTTAATGGCAAGTTCAACTTTTTCCACGCAATCCTTGGGCAGCTCGCCGATAAAGCGTGAGATGGGGTTGGCTGTAGGCTGCCCGAACAGCATACGGCTCGCGGCGCATGTGATGTGAAGCTGTTTTCTGGCGCGGGTTATTGCCACATAGCACAGGCGGCGCTCCTCCTCCAAATCCATAGGGTCAAGTGTGCGCAGCGAGGGGAAAATACCCTCTTCAAGACCCGCCACAAAGACTGTCTGGAACTCCAGACCCTTTGCGCTATGTATCGTCATCAAGACAACGGCGTTCGCGCCTGCGTCATAGTTCTCAACGTCTGTGGCGAGTGACACACTCTCTAAAAATTCAGAGAGTGTACCCTCCGGAACATCCTGCTCAAATTTGGCGATAGTTGACTTAAGCTCCATTACATTTTCCGCGCGCCCCTCTGACTCAAAATCGTTTTTTTCTCTAAGCGCGCGCAGATAGCCCGTTTTGTCCAGTAGACTGTCATACAGTTCGGTCAGCGGCACGATCTCCTTCAAAGAACGCAGACCATTATAAATATTATAAAACCGTACAAGTGCGGGGTGCGCGGAATTTTTAATGACCTCCGTCATAGGGACATCTTGTGCTACGGACATAGCAATAATATCCCCGATGGTCTTGTCGCCTATACCGCGTGTGGGGGTATTGATAATGCGCGTAAGGCGGAGATTATCAGCGGGATTGTTAAGAATATGCAGATACGCCAGCATGTCCCGTATCTCGGCGCGGTCAAAGAACCGCGTGCCGCCGATAACGCGATAGGGGATGCTCCTGCGCCGCAGAGCCTCCTCGATACGGTTACTCTGCGCGTTCATGCGGTACAGAACGGCAAATTCGCTGTAACTCCCGCCGCCGTACACATGCTTTTCTATACATCCGGCAATATAATCCGCCTCGTTATAATCGTTGTCCGAACGGCAGAGCATGACAGGCCGCCCGCACCCCGCGTCCGTCCAGAGCGACTTGCCCGTGCGCCCAAGATTATTCTCTATGAGAACGTTTGCGGCAGTTAATATATTCTGTGTTGAGCGGTAGTTCTGCTCAAGGCGGATAACCGCCGCGTCGGGATACTCCTTTTCAAAGCTGAGGATATTTTCAACAGTTGCGCCCCGAAAACGGTAAATGCTCTGGTCGTCGTCACCAACGACGAAAATATTGCGGCTCTTTGCGGTCAAAAGGGCGCAGAGCTTGTACTGTATGGGGTTTGTGTCCTGATACTCATCTACAAGCAACACCTTGAATTTATCCTGATAATACTCTAAAACATCGGGGGTTTTATCAAAAAGCTCGACTGCCTTTAACAATATATCGTCAAAATCCAGCGCGTTATTTGCGCGCAGCTTTTTAATATAAAGCGTGTAGATATCCGCAATGCGCTTGTCGCCGAAAACGGATTCGTACTTCTCAGACGGTACGAGTTCGTTCTTTGCCCGGGAAATATACGAGAGCATTACTTTAGGCGTGAATTGCTTAGGGTCGAGATTCAAGTCGCTAAGACACATCTTTACAATGCGCGCGCCGTCGTCGGTGTCATAGATCGTAAAATCCTTGCTGTATCCCAGACGCTCGATGTCGCGCCGCAGTATCTTAGCGCAGGCGGCATGGAACGTATACGCCCATACATCATCAGCGGCTGTACCAAGCTGGCTTGACAGACGCGCGCGCAATTCCTCGGCGGCCTTTTTTGTAAAGGTTATAGCGAGGATCGAATAAGGTCGCAGCCCACATTCCTGAATTAGATATGCGATACGCTCGATAAGGACGGTGGTTTTTCCGCTTCCTGCGCCCGCGAGCACCAAGACAGGTCCTTGCGGTGCGGTTATTGCATCGATTTGGCGGGGGTTAAGATTGTTCATAGTTCCTCCGTATGCGTTTATGAATTCCCCTCCTTGGAGGGGTGCCCGTAAGGGCGGGGTGCACTAGTTACTTATTTGTACTGCCTAGATGCATTAACGTGTCAAAAATAATATCCGTTAGTTTTTCATTTTTTGCCCAGTGTTTATGTAATTGTTTAAGCAACTTGATTGTGAGAGCTTTGTAGCGTTTATAGTTGCGCAATTCAAAAATAGCCGCCTGTTGAACTTGAAGATACGTTTCTTCATCGCTGCCCAATGGTCTGTTTATTCTTTCTATCAGTTTATGGTAATTATCAAACTCTTGCTGTCTCTTATTGGCAAGATATTTACGCATCGCAATGATGCCTCCTGCCCCGCTGCCAAAAATAGTGATTAAAGCCATCCAAAATTGCCATTCTTTCAACCAGTTTAGCACCATGTCAATCTTCTCCTCTTTAGTAATTTCGGAAAGGGGCAAATATAACTAAAAATGGAAAGCGGGAAACGGATAACATTCCATCTTCCACTTTCCACATTAACCATTGGAGCTCCCGGTCGGATTTGAACCGACGACCTGCGCATTACGAATGCGCTGCTCTACCACTGAGCCACGGAAGCAAACCAAAGGTATTGTAGCAAAAAAATTTAAGGTTGTCAAGTCCGGGATTTATGTTGTTCAATACTCTTTGGTTCGATCAAATATTAGTTTCGCCATGGACCTCTCCTTTGCCATATATTTATTTTTTGAAATATCATTTTCTAGCTTTATCGGCAGTGTAAGACGTTATTTTAATGATGATAAAATGTCAGCATTACTATTTAGATCATCGTCAAACTTTTGAATAGAGCCGGTAGGGGATGCAACGCCGGGGACTCCAATTTCAATCGCTCCGGTTTTACCGCTGATTAGATTACCTAATATATTGACAAGTATATCGCCAAGTGTATTATTACCGTTAATTGGGGATTTTTGAGTCCCTGTTATCTTCGAATGGTGTCAAGACTTTATTATTTTAATAAAAATAAAAATTTGAAGGAAAAATATTCCTTTATAAGGTGGATTTTGTTATAAAGGTATGGTATAATAAAAGAGCATAACTAGAGTGTCGAGAAAAAAATTAATCGGAGGTCATCATGAAAAACGAAAGGATATCGAACCCATTAACTATTGTAGGCATATTTTCAGGAATCACCGAAATAGCGGGTACAACAGTCATAGCATTTTTATCGCCAGAATTACAGGCAATATTTATTTGGTTTGTAATGGTTTTTCCTATTTTGCTTGTAGTTTTGTTTTTCTTAACTTGGAACTTTAATCCAGAGGTGCTGTATTCTCCAAGCGATTATCGAGATGATGAAGCTTTTTTAAAGATGTTAACGAAAAAATATAAGAAAGATGTAGAAAATAATATATTCCAAATAGAAGCTATGTTAGTTGACGCAAAGAAGGAAATAATAGACATAACCTCAGAAGCTCTTACTGACAATAGCGAAACTAGTCCAATAGAGATGGAAGCCATAGTTGATGATAAAATCAATGTTATTATTGATAAATTAGACGAAACGAAATATACCGCATCCGAGTTTTCTCAGCTTATTGGAACGAACATAGGTTTTTCTGCACAATCACGGAAAAAGGAAGCCCCTCGCGTTTATAATAGTTCTAAAGAATTAGCCATGGATTTACGTGAAGCAATAGATAATTACATAATGGAAATTCCGTATGGAGATGATGTATTTGTATTTAGCGAAGATTTGGCAAGGGAATATATTTGTTCAATATTGAAACTGCCTGATAACAAAAATAAAATAATGAATGCGTCACGCGCTCTAAGGGCGTCTATAATAAATACTCTAGGTCCGCGGAGACTTCAGGTCTTGGTGCAGCTTATAGAAAATGACCCGGATTTATGTTCCATTAGTGAAGAACTCTGTCATTCTCTTCTATCAGAAGCTGGAAGAAACTAGTCGTCAGTTTCCAACTCAGCTTATAGAATCCTTATAACAGGGAGATAAAAGACCTTTTCGAGCTATAGAGATTTCTGCTTGTATTATTCTCCCCAATATGCTATAATAGCCGCGAAGCGGCTATTTATTGTTTGGATTGATTTATGTTATTCGCCGTCAACGGCGAGAGGCAGACAGGTGCCCTGCCGGGCAATGCGGGGGCAAACCCGTGAGCACCGTTAACTTTTTACCGTTATTTTTATTTATGTTATAATCCTATTGTTTTGGAGAGATATCCGTTGAACTTTTTTGACTTGACAGTCATGGCGCTAAGCCTGTCGGCCGACGCTGCCGCAGTCGCCGCCGCGAACTCTGCCGCCAATCCGCGTACAGGAACCAAGGGCGCGTTAATTATGGGCGCGTACTTCGGCAGCGCTCAGGCGCTTATGCCATGTATCGGCTGGTTGCTTGGAAGTATGCTTGTCGGCGTTATGCAGCCCGTCATTCACTGGTTAGCGCCCGCATTGATCGTTCTGATCGGCGGTAAAATGATGTGGGAGGGTTTTTATGACAGCGGGAACAAGACGCCCGTTCTCTCACACGGTAGGCTCTTAGTTCAAGCGATTGCCACGAGCGTAGACGCTTTTGCTGTCGGGATAACATTCGCGGCGCTAGAGGTAAGCTTAGTATCGGCCGCGGCGCTGATTGGCATAGTGACGCTCATTGTCGTTTTTATCGGGGCGAAACTGGGCGGAAAACTTGAATTACTGCTGAAAAACCGCGCGCCTGTCGCGGGCGGCATTATGCTCGTACTGGTAGGCTTTAAGATGTTTATAGAAAACATTATTACGACAAATGGAGGTATAGCGTGAAACAAGTTTCACACTAACCTGATTAGAAAAATAATCGTTTTATCATTCTTTAACCGCGCGATAAGACGAGCTTCATTAAAAATTTATGCCGACGCGCGGCGGCGGAATGGACGATTAATATGGCTGATGTATTCATAGAACATCTCATTACGCGAAAGAAATCCCCGATTTCAAGGCTGATAGGCGTAGCGTATATCTTCGTGCTGGTTCTGCTCACAGCGCTGACAATACTGTTTGAGCTGATTCCACTGCTGCCGGCGGTGCTCGTCCTCGGTACATGGCTGGTCGTCAGGCTTATAAAAAACTTTGACATTGAGTTTGAATATATCGTTACAAACGGCGAGATAGACATCGACCGTATCATCGGAAAACGCAAGCGAAAACGGTTGATAACACTAGATTCCCGCGCTTTTGAGATACTCGCGCCGGATGCCGAATGCAACTTCTCAGCGTATAAAAACACGGAATTCAAGCAGAGAATCGACGCATCGTCGGGTAAAAATCCACGTTATTTCGCTGTTTGCCCATCAAAGATGGGCGGGAAACTCCTCTTGTATTTCGAGCCAAACGAGAGAATGCTCGAAGCCTTTAAGATGTATAACCAGCGCGCGGTGAGACAGTGATAGGCATCGATATGCTTGAGGTTTCCCGCATGGAACGCCCCATGCAGAGTAAACGTTTCAGGGAGAGGGTATTCACTGCGGCCGAACTGGAATATCTCTCCGGGCGAAGCTTGCAGAGCGCGGCAGGTCTTCTTTGCGCTAAAGAGGCGTTGGCAAAGGCAATGGGTATCAGCATCTTTACCGCGCTGAAGACAGTCGAAATAGGGCATACACCGGAAGGCAGACCCATCGTGATAAAACCCGGGGGCTTTGAGGTATCCATAACACACACAAAAGGTATTGCGGCAGCGGTGGTACAAAAGAAACTAAAATAACCTCTTGACAAACAAATTGTATTATTGTATTATATAACTAACACGATAATACATGGAGATTACTATGACTATTTCAACTCTAATTTCCTCGGTTTTACAGTTGGTTCTCTTCTCAGCGGTTCCCTTTATTTTTTGGCTGATATGGGGCAGAAAAAAAGGCTCGTTCTTTGAATGGATCGGACTGAGTAAACCCATGTTGAAGAACAAACCTAAGTTTTACATTTTCTTTATCGCAACGTTTATTCTGTACGCAGTTTTAGGGATGATTACGGTTCGCTTCTTTACGGGCGATACGGAACTCGCGTCATCGGAGTTTTACGGATTAGGATTTTCGGGACTTGCAGCGGTTGCTATCTATGCCTTTATTAAAACAGGTCTCTCGGAAGAAATCGTGTTCAGGGGACTTATCGGGAAAAGATTATGCGCTAAAATCGGATTTCATACCGGTAATATGATTCAGGCATTCTTATTTGGTCTTTTGCACGGTGTTATGCTCTTCCCATCTGCGGGTATTTTCAATGCGGCTGTCGTCACATTGATGACCGGTTCTATCGGCTGGGTTATGGGGTATATGAATGAAAAGCTGGCGGGAGGGTCAATCTTGCCGAGTTGGATTATTCACGGATTGTCAAATTTCTACTCATCGGCGCTTGTGCTGTTTAATATAACACTTCTATAATTCCCTTGTCCGCTATATAATGGGACATGGAGGGGTTCAACTATGAAAAAATCAATATACCTTATACTTGTACTTATACTGTTACTGGCGGCGTGCGGTTCCAATGCGGCAGAGAGCGGATCGGAGCTGGTGCGCGAGAAATATAAATCACTTGAGACGATAAAGCTGTCGGCGGATATTACCGCAGACTTCGGCGACCGTGTCGGTGTCTATTCCATAACTTACGAGCTGGCACAGGGGATTAGTATAATTACAATTGAAAAACCCGTTGAAATAGCGGGAATTACGGCAACAATTAAAGATGGCAGCAGTACTCTGGAGTATGACGGACTGATTCTCGAAACAGGCAAACTGGCGGGTACGGCTCTTACGCCGATTGATGCCGTGCCGACAATGCTGGCCACATGGGCGGGCGGTTATATGACAGATGTAGGTACAGAGCGGCGAAAAGGCATTAGATGCTACCGCCTGACATATACGCAAACGATAGATAACGCGGTGGTCGAGCAGCAGGCGTGGTTCGAGATGGAGACGCTTATGCCTGTATATGCCGAAACACTGGTTGACGGAAGGTTGGTTATCAGCTGTGAGTTTTCTTAGCGATCTTGACAGCCGCATATGGGCGGATATTGATCTCACTGCCCTTGAACACAATGCACGGACGATAAAAAGCATACTTGGCGGCGTGAAACATATGGCGGTCATCAAAGCGAACGCATATGGACATGGAGCGGTTCAAGCCGCAGAGGTGCTGGAGAGATGCGGCGTCGATTATTTGGCGGTGGCCTGTATCTCCGAAGCATTGGAACTGCGGCGGAATGGCATAAAAATGCCCATACTGATTATGGGCTATACGCCTGTTGAACACGTGGATTTATTGATAGAACATAACATCGCCCAAGCCGTTTTTGAATTGGAGTACGCAAAAGGGTTGTCCAAGAATTTATCTCAAAACCTGCCAGTACATATAAAAGTCAACACGGGCATGAACAGACTGGGCGTGAGGTCTGCGCAAGAGGTTAGGGAGATTGCGCGGCTTAAACACTTTGTGCCCGAGGGGATTTTTACCCATCTCGCTGATGCGGACAAGCCCGGGGGCAGCTCTGCCGGTGAACAACTCGCGGTGTTTAATGGCATCATGGATGAATTGGTTGACATAAATTTTCAAATCACCCATTGCGCAAACAGTGGAGGTATGCTATACTATAAGGAAAGCAGACTCGATATGGTTAGGACAGGCTTGGCCATGTATGGCGCCGAGGGTAATCCTAACTATAAACCTGTAATGCGGCTATGGTCGCGTATAGCGCAAATCACACGTATCGGCGCGGGACAGACGATCAGTTACGGGCGCACATATAAGGCAGAACGCGACATGACAATCGCCGTGGTGTGCGCGGGATACGCAGACGGATATATGCGGGGTCTGTCAAACAAGGGACTGGCTGAATATAACGGAGTTCTCGTGCCTGTGGTCGGGCGCGTTTGTATGGATATGTTCATGCTGGATGTATCCGACGTAAAGGATGCGAAAGCGGGCGATACAGTTACACTGTTTGGCTCTGAAACACTAAGTGCGGCAAGAGTTGCGGAGCTTGCGGGTACTATTCATTACGAGTTGTTATGCGCTGTCAGTGACAGAGTGCCGCGAAATTATATCTATTAAGGATGTTTTTAGTTGTGATTATAATATTTAATAAAAAGTGTCAGCACTTTTTATTATCGTGATTAAAACGGAACACCTTGGGGTAACATAACCACGAGGTGATATTCGTGGAAGAATACTATAATCCGATTACTAACATTTCCCAAATGCCTACTCAACAAGATGCAGCCGTCAGGCGCGGCGATATCTATTACGCGGATCTAAGCCCCGTTGTGGGTAGCGAGCAGGGCGGCATACGCCCAGTGCTGATAGTTCAAAACAATGTCGGCAATAAGCATAGCCCAACGGTCATTGCGGCCGCTATTACATCACAAATAAATAAGGCGCGTTTACCTACGCACATCGAACTAAACGCCCGAACATACGGGTTATCGCGCGACTCTGTCGTGCTGCTCGAACAAGTGCGTACATTGGACAAGCGCCGCCTTAAAGAGCGTATGGGGCGGCTTGACGACGATCTCATGCACCAAGTAGATTCAGCATTAACGGTTAGTTTCGGTCTGTAAAGACAGTCAAAACACCCGCCGTCTGCGGACGGCACGGGTCGCCCAGTGTGCGGCCCTTACATAATTGTTAATTGATCATTATTAATTATTTTTAGTGGAGGTTTTACTTATGATTAAGAAAAAATGGGCAATCGGTGTGACTGCATTTTTGGTGGTATCGCTATTGCTTGCCGGATTTGTCGCGTTCGCGGCGGAGACCGGTTCACAAGCCGACCCTGCGGTATCGTTAAGCTATATAACCGAGGAATTCCAGCCCGCTATCATACAGAAGATAGACGAAATAGTTAAGCAGCGCGCCGATGAATATGCCGCTGACATGAACCAGCGTATAAACAGCCTGTCCGCGCAGATTAGCGGCGGGGGCGCTTCGATCGATGCTTCTGGGCTTGTTAACGACGCCGATTTTATCAGTTCCGTCGCTGCGGCCGTATTAGAGCAGATGCCAGTTATCTCAGGCGGCGGCGGTGAAGGCGGCGGTATGCAGAGGGTCGAAGTCCAGAACGGTAAAACTGTGACGCTTGTAGTAGGCTCGGAAGTTGTACTCAGGATAGGCAGCGCGACAGTCGTAGCCAGCGGTTCGCCCGGGCTTATCAACTTAACGACCGGCAATGACTTAGCCGACGGCAGGCCGCTTGAGAGGAACCACAACTACCTGTGTACTATCGCGGGCAGAGGATTCAAGGCTGCCTCGGACGTGACGGTATTCATCCGCGGCGGATATACGATTAGCTAAGTGAATAAGAAAAAGCTTTTTTAAAAAATCCTTAATAACACCCAAAATATAGGCTTAAATGATTTTGTAAGCTATTGTTGAAGCGTTTGGTTTTTCTCTTGCACGTGTAAATGGCAGCCATCATATATTCAAGAATAGCAGTATAGCTAAATTAATTAATCTGCAGAATGTCAATGGAGAGGCAAAGCCATATCAAATCAAACAGTTTTTAGCTATAGTGGAAGAGAATAATCTGTCTATGGAGGAATAACGATGCGCGATTATCATATAAATATTTTTTACAGCGAAGATGATCAAAGCTATATCGCCGACATACCTGACTTAAAGTTTTGTTCTGCATTTGGGGAATCCCCAGAAGAGGCTCTTTCTGAGGCGTTAAAAGCACAAAAGGCTTGGCTTTCTTCTGCGCAAGAAAATGGCATAGATATACCGGCGCCATTATATCGTCCGGCAATTTATAAAGTGAGTTAAAAAACTTGAAATTAAAGAGAAAAGGGCGCAGACGGCTCGTTACAATCGTTATATTATTACTAACTATAGCGGCATTATTCTATGCCGCTTTTTACAGCGAACTGACTGTTAGAAGATATACCTATGAAACGGATAAACTTAGTGAGCCGCTGAGAGCCGTTCTGATAAGCGACCTGCATAACGGTTTCTACGGCGAAAACCAGAGTGACCTGATAGCTATAATAGACAGACAAAATCCCGACATTATCTTAATGGCCGGTGACGTTGCCGACGATATAATGCCGGACGACGGGATAATTGCGCTGTTAGAGGGTATCGCGCACAAATACCAGTGCTTTTATGTCTCCGGCAACCACGAGATCAGGGGCAACGACTTCAGAGAGTTAAAAGATATGCTGCGAGGCTATGGCGTCAGCGTACTGGAGGGCAATACCGAGAGAGTTGTGATAAATGGGCAAAGAGTGAATATCAGCGGTGTTGACGACCCAGTAATAGGCAGAGCACGTTATAACGCACAGCTTGAGCAAGTGTTTGAAGAACTGGACAGCAGAGTTTTCACAATCTTTCTCGCACACAGACCCGAGCGGATAAATGAGTATCCCAATGACTGCTTGATAGTGACTGGCCACGCGCACGGCGGACAGTGGCGAGTACCGTTTATTCTTAACGGGCTGTACGCTCCAAATCAGGGTCGCTTTCCGCAATACGCCGGCGGATTGTACAAAGCTGACATCAGGACGATGGTTGTCAGCAGGGGATTGGCAAAAGAGGACGTCGGCCGAGCGGCGGGCATCCCACGTATATTCAACCCACCGGAGATAGTGGTGATAGATATTGTGCCGAGGAGGTAACAAAATTGGACATAAAATATATAAACAACATTTTAACAGCAGACGATTATCTCATGTTTATTGATAAAATGGATGAAGACGACACTACAAGGGAACAGGCGGAACTGGCCATGGCTAATCAGATATTTTCCATTGCAGCCGTTAAGGATGGCGAATGTGTTGGCATGGCTCGATTACTTGGCGATGCAGCAATATTCTGGCTCATTACCGATGTTTGGGTTTTGCCGGAGTACAAAGGCAAAGGTATTGGCAGAAAAATGGTGGAAATGCTTATACAATACATAAAGGGAAATGGTCCAAAAGGCTACCATGCACTGTATCTCATGTGTGCTAAGGGGAAAGAAGGTTTTTATGAAAAACTTGGCTTTGAAAAACGCCCGAATGAATGGGAGGGCGCGGGAATGGAAATGGAAGTCTACATAGAGTAACGCGCATTAAACAAAGGGGCGAACATTGCGTTCGCCCCAACTATATTCCGAAAAAAATCAATTCTTGTAACAAAAACCATTCTTTACCGTATACCATTGTGTAGAGCTTGCAAGAACTACAGCTGCTGACAGAAAGGGGGCACTATGGAAGCTGTAATCGTGACGAAAACAATAACCATGAAGAATGAAAAACAAGAGAGAGTTAAGCTGGACGCTAGTTTGCTGGAGTCAATATACTTACAATATTACAAAAATGTATATAACTATATTGGCTTTCGTATTAATAATCATTTTGACGCAGAAGAGCTTACCAGCTTGGTTTTCGAGAAAGTGATAATTAAATGGGAGAGCTATAATCCTTCTTTTCCCATGGAAGCCTGGTTGATCGGTATAGCTAAAAACACAGTCACAGACTATCTGCGCAGTCAAAAGCGCAAGTATTTTGTTAGCCTTGACAGCATTATTACTCTGATCTCTCCAAACAGGCAGCCGGAAGATGTTGTGGTTATCAATGAGGAAAACGAGGCTTTGATGGTTGCTATGGCAAAGCTAAAGAAGCAGGAGCGGCAAATACTATCTATGAAATTTGCTACCGACCTAAAATATCACGAAATAGCAAATCTATTGGGTATCAGCGATTCAAACGTAAGGGTGATTGCTCACAGAGCTTTGAAGAAGCTGAGAAAATTCATTGAAGAGGAGGATTTGGTATGAGAGTCATGAAGCATGATTCTGATGACGAGTTTTTGTCAAGATGCAGGAATATAGATTTCTCTGCCGAAAGTACGAACTATAATAAAAATCTTAACGCCCTAAAGGGTAAATTAACAAACAATGATGAGGAGATATATGTTATGAAAAAGAGTAAAAAGCTATCTGTTGCAATCGCCGCTATTATGATTGCTATTATGATCCCTGTTGCCGCCTTAGCCGTTAATACACTGCTTATCGGTGATAAAATTTATAAACCGTCAGAAACCAAGGTTATCCAAGGTGAAGAATATGTGCATTACTATGAGGCTTATGAGTCTAGTGATGGCGGTACGATTTCAGCAATATCTATTGACTCCGATGCCACAGGTCCTATAGTCGTTGAAGAGGATGGCGTGCAAAGAGTACATGCGGATCGCAGTGACGATATTTATGATATCGATGAAGCTTTAAGCCTTCTCGCACTTGACGGCGCGATTGCGCCCGCGTATTTAGCCGGTGGTTTTGCTTTTGAATATGCGTATTTTAGTATTGACCCTGTAAGAAATCCGGATGACTTTATACAAAGCATGTCTGCCAGATATAGCGACGGCGAAAAGAAATTCACTTTTTCCGTTATGCATTACCCGGAAGAGTGGGGTATGTTCCAGTGGACCCCTACAATTGAGGATTTCGAAATAGACGGCTACAAATGTAAAATGGGTGGCGGAGGTCTGATTATGCAGGTCGGCGAAATAATATATTCCTTTGATTCCAGGTTTTACCATAATATTGAGTTAGACAACGACCAACTGATTAAGCTCGCAGAGTCACTACTCGCAGAGTTATTGAAATAAATAAATCCGCGAATAGCAGATACCCCGCCAGTCGGCGGGGTTTTTGCTATGTTGGTAAACTGGGAGCACGGGGATGGAACCCCGTATCGGGGACTTGCCTTACGCCAATAGGCAATACTTCACTATCTCGCAAAGCTGCTCGGCATTCCCGCCGGCCTTCGCGCGGATGTATAACCCCTCTAAAAGCTGTGTCGCGCTGGCAAGGTCAAGCTCGTCAACCATCGCGTGCATCTTTTCCGACTCGTTTATAGAGACGCGGAAAACAGTCGGGTGAGTTTCTGCGGTAATGGGCGAGACAATGCCCCCTGCGGAGGGGGTGGCGGCGGAGTCGCCGGGGGTTGCGTACTCGGCAGACGCGGCCTTAGCGGGCTTAGTAGCTCTGGTGGTTTTGGCTGATTTAACGGCAGCTTTAGCGGTGGCTTTAGTAGCGGCAGCGCTACCGGGGGCTACATGCCGCCTTCTTCCAGCTCCTTGCTGGATAAGTTTTTTATATCCATGTTCTGACAGGAAAAACTTGACTGCCTTAGTCGAGCACGGTAATTTATTGTCGATCTCGCCTGTGAAGTAAAACGGCGAAATATCAAGAACCTCTGCAAAGGCGAGGACAATTCTGCCCGACGCGTTGCCGGTATTTATGGCGCGATATATGGTGTTTCGGTTCTGGGTGGTTTGGCTGATAATGGCGGCTTTTATGTCTTTCGGCGCGGTGGAAAACGCCTCTTTAATCCTTGCTTTGGTCTTTTCCGCGTCCTTGCTTACGTTTGATTGCTTGATTTGCTTCATAATATCAAGGCTTAACATGATAATCATCCTTTCGTAATTTTTTACTGCTACAATAATATCAACAATGAATATAAAAGTCAACTAGTTTTTACCACTTTATTGTATTATAACTGCATCGTAAAACAAACAATAGTGTTTGCCTCGTCAAACCCAATTTTATTATGGAATATCCGGCTTACCTCATTTTCAATCAAGCAATCGGACGCAAGCTCCGAACAGCCTTTTTCAACAGACCATTTCTTTGCGTATTCTATCAACTCTCTTGCGATGCCGTTATTCCGAAACTCCGGCTTGACGTATATCCCCTCGACATACCCGACAGGGCTCGAAGACGTCCCCTCGACGTAATCATTCCTCAACGAAAGCCACAAAAACGCTGTGGGAACGTTATCGACGAGATACAGAAACACGTCTTTCCGATTTTCCCTCTCGCTAAGCATATCTTCAACTGTAGTCTCCGGCCACAGCGCAACGCACAATTCAGCCCATTCGCGCTCGTTCTTTTTTGTAACGGGAATAATCATGGCGACCATCCTGATAATAGCAATATCGTAATTGCAACAAGAATAATAGTAAGCATAAAAAGCACAAAATTAGCTATATTGCCAATCGGTGTTTTAGTTCTGTAAACCGGCAGATTTAATAGACATTCCCGGACGAAGTGCTTATCGGCTTCGGTTGCAATATCCCTTTTTGTTATATAGAAGAAGGTGGTCTCAGACGTAAAAACACTGAAATAGTCCTTTGTTTCTTGGTGAGCAGAGAGCTTATCCCAAGGGTATCTTGCTATACCCGTATCAGTAGAAAGTTCCAATCCGTCAGGTTTTATCACGTAGCGGGCGTCCTGTCCGATAAGTTTATCATTTCTATATTGCTTCATCCATAGTTTTTTTTGAATTGGCGGTATAATGAGAAGTAATAATATAACTGCTAAGAGAGAAAAACCGAAAAATAATAATACTGAAGCAGATGCAGAATACTGGTCAGCGTTTCTGAATAGCGTTGACATTATGCCGAAAGATATGAACGCAGACGATATTATCGTTGCTTTTTTATTGACAGATTTCTTAATAGCGCAATAGTCCTCCGCCGAAATGGCGACTTTTACAGAGACGCTTCTCTCGTCCATTTAATTACACGCCGCCTTATGCGACAGATAGCCCGATAGAATCCTAAATAATATACGCGATAAGTAAAGACCGGTAAGTATCAGAGTTATCACACCGATCTGCCGCAAATCTGAGAACCCGTTTTGAGCCATACGCGTCATCTCGGAGAGTACCATCGGCGCGGTAAGATTGACGAAAGTGAGTGCAAACGTTGACAAAATCGCGATAGTATATAAGCCTTTGTATTGCAAGGCCTCACGGGCAAGCCGCCAGAGCGATTTCATAAAGCACCGCCTTATTAACTTCTTATTTAATCCTCATAATCCTCGCAATACTCCTCTATAACAGCCCATTCGCCGCGTCTTAACTCGCATATTACCGTACACTGCCAAAGTATATCATCATCTTCCGACCGAGGTTTAATAGTAATCTCTTCTGTGCGCGCCATCACAAAACTGCCATCGCTATATTCGTAGTAGCCCGTAGCGTGCATACCCGGACCGGTACGGGTATAACTCTCTATCTGTTTTGTATCGGTATTGACCGAAATAGTTGAGTAATCGCTGATTTTTTCTAATTGCTCATTCTTTACAAACTTACCCGAATCATTATCCCATAACCAATAATAATGCGGGTTGTTTCTCATAGTACCGCCCGGAGATGCCCACAAGCCAATATCTAAATACCCGTCGAAATTCCAATCTTCAAATACAAGCCCGTACATATTTTCTTCTGAGGTTAGATGATTAAATGTCTTTATGCCATCCAATTCTTGAATTATAACGCCGTTATTATCTTTTATTGTTATCTTTTCTATTTTATTATCCGGCCAGCTATCATGTCTATCTTTGCTGCCTGAAAGATTGAATGTCCATTCGGGCATTTGTTCGTGAATTCTCTGAGTTACTTTAAAATCAATATCAATAGATGTAACAATCTCACCTATCCAATCCTGTATACCACCAAAATCAAACACTTTTGTATAGCCCATATCGATCAGTTCTCTCGAAGCAATTTCGCTTCTTCTTCCTATTCTGCAATAGACTAATACCGTTTGATTTTTATCGGCTATAACACTCTCAGCTTTTTCTTTTATTTCTGTATAGGGCAGCAATACGGCGTTCGCGATGTGTCCCTCGTCGAATTCATCCTGAGTACGGACATCCAGTATTATGGCATTACCAGCCATCATAAGCTGTGTTTCTTGCGGCGTGATTTTTATATATTGTACCTGCTCCGGTGTGGGTACGGGGGTTTCCTGCCCCACTGTTAAGAGGGGCGCTGCCGCAGAGCCGGGGGGTCGCGTGCCTTGTTTGTCGCTTTGACCGGTCGAACACGCCGTTAATAACAACAATACCGCCAAAATAAGACATATTCTTGACATATGTAAAAACCTCTGTTATTTTTCTCCGACCAGTTTCGTTATTTCTGTCAAGAACGAGCGCACGTCCGTAAAGTCGCGGTAGACCGATGCAAACCGCACATACGCAACCTTATCGACGTTTTTCAAACGTTCCATGACCAGATCCCCGATCTGTACGGTCGAGACCTCGCGTTCAAGTGCGTTTAAGAATGTCTGCTCGATCTCAGTTGCAAGCTTGTCCAATTCCTGAAGGGAAACAGCTCGCTTATCACATGCTTTTAGCATACTTGTCTGCAATTTCTGCCTGTTAAAGCTCTGTCGCGAGCCGTCTTTTTTTACCACCATCAGCGGTAAACTCTCGATATTCTCATAAGTGGTAAAACGCTTGGCGCATGAGAGACACTCGCGTCTGCGTCGGATGCTCTCACCCTCGTCGGTTGGGCGCGAGTCGACCACCTTGCTGTCGCTGTAACCGCAATACGGACATTTCATATCGGTTCCTCCTACAGTAAATTGTAAATGAGCCCCCTGCGGAGGGGGTGGCGCAAAGCGCCGAGGGTTGCGAGCGGGCCGACTCCGCCCTTGCCCATTCAAACAAAACGTTTTACCGCTTCTTCAACGGTCATTGCCAAAAATTCCACCGGCGGGATCTCAATTAGCGTATAGCAGCCGGGCAGGCGTTTCATCACAGCGCGAGCAGAGCATACTAAAACTTGTGCCGTAAGCGCGGGACCATTCATACGCATAACTAAATTAAAAAACTGGTTGTCCGCATTGCCGGATACGCCTCTGCGCTCGATATTGACGCCGTGTCCCGTATCCTTGAGCGCGCGCACATCGTCTGTCAGGATGACATGTGTGTCATCGTGCTTGAAGTAATCGTCGCTTTTGATTTTCGAGACGATATTATCGAACTCATATCCCTCTTTCAGCTCAATATATACCATGCGCCTATGTATTCCCGTCCCTACGGGGATGGTGACGCTCAGCGCGTCATTAACTCCGGGGATTGCCTTAGCGGCTACCGTATGCCCCATACTCATACCCGGACCGAAATTCGTGTAGGTTATGCCGGCAGGCGCCATAACCTCAAACAATGCACGTACAATGGAATCCGTTCCGGGATCCCAACCCGCCGAGATGATCGCGGCGGTCTTGTTCGCCTTTGCTATCCCGTCGAGCTTCCTGCGCACATCGGCGATTTGCGGATGAATATCGAAGCTGTCTACCGTACAAATGCCCTTTTGTAATAGATCGGCGGCGAGGTCAGGCGCGATACGGCTCGGTACAGCTAAGATCGCAACGTCAATCTTAGGAAGTTCGGAAGCGTCCACGGTCAGGTGCCCTGACGGGCAAAGCGGGGGGGAATCCCCCCGCGCCCCCCGGGACGCTGCCACAGGATCAACTATGCCTGCAAGCTCAAAGTCGGGGGTGCTGAGCAGCGTGTCAACTACTGCTTTCCCCACGTTTCCGTAACCGAATACCGCTGTCTTTATCATCTATATTACCTCCAGGTTTTTTACACACAACATGATTGTACATAATAAATAGAAATATGTCAATCTCTAACCCAAATATAATTTGACATTCTTCTGTTACAGATATATAATTACCCTAAAATGGTAATCATTATATAATATGGTAAAACTAGGAGGTCAATTTGAACAAAATTTTAAAGATTATACTTCCGCTGTGCGTACTGTTACTCCTCATATCCTGTGCGCCCGAGGCCGAGCCGCCGTCAGACTTTACCGTTGTGGCAACTTTTTATCCAGTCTATCTCGCGTCGGCAAATATAACGCATGATATAGACGGCGTCTCTCTAAAGCTGCTCACCCCGCATGGCGCGGGCTGCCTGCACGATCATCAGCTCACCCCGGGCGAACTGGAGAGCATAGAGGGCGCAGATCTGGTGTTGGCTCTGGGCAGTATGGAGGATTTCCTGCCGCGCATATCGCGGGTATACCCCGAAATAAAGTTAGTCAAAGTTGGCGATGAGAGCAACGAGCATTGCTGGGTATTCGTAAACGACTATATCAAAATGGTCAACTATATCGGCAGTGCGATCATAAAAGCCGACCCCGACCGCGCTGATGATTATGAGCGTAATCTTAGGGTATACCTGGAGGATCTGTCACAGCTTGCCAAAGACATGAATCTTGCGCTGATAGACCTAAGCGACAGCCCCGTTATTATGTTTCACGATGGATTTGACTCGTGGCGCTTGGCATACGGGCTTAACATAATAGCAACTGTTGAGTGCGAGCCGGGCGTCGAACCCACGCCGCGCGAATTTGCCGACACACTAGACTTAGCAAAGGCGAGAGGCGTAAAGGTTCTGTTTGTTGACTCGCACTATTTAGGGGCGGCGGCACATACCGTTGCGCGCGAAACAGGCGCTAAGGTGTATGAACTTAACCCTGTTGCAAGCGGAACGGAGAGCCTTGACTACTATCAAAGGGCAATGCGCTCGAATGTTGAGACGGTGCTCGCCGCGTTGGGTGAAGGATAATGCACTCAGGAGCAGGTTTCTGTATAACATCTGTCGAGGGTCTGGGTGTTACGCTTGGACGCAATGAGCTTCTGCGCGACATAAGCTTCACCTTAAACTGCGGACAATTAACAGCTATCATCGGGCGCAACGGCGCGGGCAAGACGACGCTTTTACGCGCGCTCTTAGGCGAAATACCCCACACCGGCAAGGTAAAACTGACAAGGCATGACGGCACGCAAGGCTCGCTCTCGATGGGCTATGTTCCGCAACGCGCCCCACTCGACCCGAACTCACCGACAAGCGTGTACGATCTATGCGCCGCCTCGACATCAAGATTCCCTGCGTTTTTACCTATGCGCGATAAACGACGGGTTTTTGAGATGCTTTCAGCGTTCGGAGCAGAGGACTTGATAAACAGGCGGCTCTGCGAACTATCGGGCGGAGAGTGGCAGCGCGTAATGCTGGCAGTCGCCACAACACCTACGCCGGAGCTTTTGATATTGGACGAGCCCCAGACCGGTATTGACTTATCGGGGCTGCGGCTCTTTTACGAAAAAATCGACGAGCTTAAAAAAGCACAGGACTTGTCCATACTTATGGTGTCCCACGACTTCACTTTTCTGAATGAATACGCGGACAATATACTGCTGCTCGCGCATACTATCCGCAAGAGCGGAGCACCTGCAGAAGTTTTTTCAAGTGTGGAATATCACGAATTGTTTGGTGGTGCATAACGCTGATTTTAACAAATTGTCTGGTGGTGCTATAAGGTGTTTGCGCATGAATTTATGAGAAACGCGCTCTGGGCGCTCATACTAATAACGCCCTTGCTCGGTCTGCTGGGAACGGTGGTCGTTGAGAGTAAGCTGGCGTTCTTTTCCGATGCGCTGGGACACTCCGCATTGACGGGTATCGCGCTCGGGACGCTTTTAGGTATAACAGATCCCACCCTCTCAATGGTACTTTTCGCGCTGGTGTTCGCGTATCTTTTGAATGTGATACGTCGTTCTGCGGTAGCGTCGAACGATACGATAATATCAGTTTTTGCCTCGACGGCAATCGCCATCGGGCTTGCGATTTTATCCGGAAGTGGTAACTTTAATAGATTCTCCGGCTATCTGATAGGTGACATTCTCACGATATCGTCAAAAGATTTATTACCTTTGGCTTTACTTTCCGGTTGTGTTCTGATATACTGGTTGTTGTTTTACAACGATTTACTGCTCATTTCAATATCACCTCTTATGGCTGCTGCCAAAGGTTCGCGTGTAAAACTGATGCAGACAGTGTTTATGCTTGTGCTCGCGGTCGTTGTAATGGCGGCGATACGCTGGGTCGGCGTACTAATGATCAATTCTCTGCTCATACTGCCGGCCGCCGCGGCGCGAAACATCTCGCGTAACACAAAAACGCTAATACTACTCTCATTGCTATTCTCGCTCGGGTCAGGCGTCGTCGGCTTAATGCTATCCTATTGGTGGAACACCGCGACCGGGCCGACCATCGCGCTCTGCGGCGCAGCGATGTTCTTTTCAACATTTGCAATAAGGGGGAGGTTGAGACGCTGATGCCGCAAATTGTTTTATTACAACCTGAGATACCGCAAAACACTGGCAATATCGCGCGCACATGTGCCGCTACCGGTACGCCGCTGCACCTTATCAGACCGTTGGGCTTTGAACTCTCGGACAGATACTTAAAGCGCGCGGGATTGGACTATTGGAAATATCTGAACTTGACGGTGCATGATAATTTCGAAACTTTTATGGATACATGCAAGCCCGAGAGACTGTGGGCGCTTTCGGTAAGAGGTAAAAAACTCTACACTGATGTGGAATACAGCCATGATGACTATCTGTTGTTCGGACGTGAAACCTTGGGACTTACAGATGAATTGTACGAGAGCCTGAGCGAAGCGTTGCTGCGCATACCCATGAGGAAAAACGTCCGCAGCATGAACCTGTCTAATACTGTGGCGCTGACACTGTTCGAGGCGCTGAGACAAACCGGGTTTGAAGGATTAACGTAACGAAATGCGATTTTCTCCGTCTAATACACGTAATAACGAAAGGAGCGAAATATGAAGATTTTATTTATTACAGACGCGTCGTCCGACCTTCAGCCGGATCTGGTCGAGGGCAAGCCCATTGTGATCGTACCCGCGAAAATTATTGCGGGAGGTAAGGAGTTCAGGGACTTTTACGATATCACGCCGGAGGAGTATTGGGAGATCTTGAAAACGTTGCCGGAAGTACCCACAACCTCGATGGCAACGCCTGCCGAGTATTTAGATGCGTATAAACAAGCCCGTGAGGATGGCTATACACATATATGCGTCACGCAGATCAGTTCGACTGCGAGCGGCACGATGAACTCTGCGCTTATGGCACGTGATATGCTTGCCGAAGAGGGCATCACGGATCTGACTGTTGAGGTCATAGACACCCTTAATTATTCCATGGCTTACGGACACACCGTACTTGAAGGCGTGAAAATGGCGGCCGAGGGCATATCGTTTGAAAAAATTACGGCACGGATCAAGGAGCTGTGCCAACGCGCGGAGGTAATCTTCAGCGTGTTCACGCTGAAATATCTTCGTAAGACCGGGCGCGCATCGGGTATGGCGGCATTTGCGGGTGAGCTTTTGGGTATTCGCCCCATAATGCTCGTGGGCAAGGGTGAAGCAAGGCCAATTGCCAAAGTTCGCGGTGATAAAAATGTACTCGACGGCATAGTAGAGTACGTGAAGAAACGTAAAAATAGCGCGGAGAAATATATGAGCATCATTCATGCCGATATTTCCAAAGAGGTTATCGTGCGGCTCGAACAGCTGCTCGAGCAGAATTTCGGCGTAAAGAATCTTCCGAAATTCAAGATGGGCGCGGCGGTAACGACACACGCGGGACCGCTTACTATCGGGGTATTGTTTTATAGTTAAGAATGAAAAAGGAATTTCAGGGGGGATTATTTATGCAAGAAAAAATAATGTTTGTTGTCGATGCTGCTGGTGATATACCGCTTGA
>Ga0123353_10000658_pt1 | contig 42207 bp, 26 predicted proteins | sample TergutLab28metaG_3_FD_92763 | JGI IMG/M metagenome (GOLD analysis project Ga0123353, IMG submission 92763) | Labiotermes labralis P3 segment gut microbial communities from Petit-Saut dam, French Guiana - Lab288 P3 | ecosystem: Host-associated > Arthropoda: Insects > Digestive system > Gut ... | reverse complement strand
TTACATTGGAACAACACCCGGTTATTTATTTCAAATACCCGGTTTAAAGATTGGAGAAAGGTTGTTAACCGGTGTGTGGGCGTTTTCCCCAAAGAGCAGTGATATCAAGTATAATCTGCTAGGTGATAATGTTATTGAGTATTTCAGACCATTTCAAGATAATTTAAACAAGTGTATTTACTTCATCGAAAATCCAAGCCCCGAGCCGTTTATAAGTTCGGACGGGTCATTTTCGTTGGCTTGCGATGGAATATTTTTTATAGAGAATCAAGGGAAGTAAACATTTTTCAAAGATGGTTAATACTACTTTTTGCCCATCATCCTTAAGCCCTTTATCAGCTTACCATTCAATGCTGTCAACAGGCCGTCTACAAGCTCCGGGGGCATGTCTTTTTCTGCCATCATTCTCATGCTGCGAAGGGGCATTTCGTCGAACATTCTGTCCATCAGTAATATCAGGTCGGGTGATGTGTTGCTGAGTTTTTCCATTGCTGCTGTTTTTACCTTTTTTGCGAAGAACCTGCCTATCCATTTTACTTGAATGTCCGTAAATGTCGAGTTTTCATCAAAGGGTTCGTTTTTGCCTCGTGTTCTTGGTGGTAGTGGTCTTCCGAGCAGTGCGGTGAATTGTTCGTCGGGGATGTTACTAATTCCGTTTTTAATATCGTAATACATTTGTGCGGTTTTGCGGTAATCGGGTACTTCTGCTGCTACTGTGGAGTTGACGGTCACGTCGGTTTTTGCGCGTATGTCGGAAACGGATGCTCCGACACGTAGTTCGTATTCGCCGCTCTCGACGTGCCAGTCTGATATTTTTGTGTTGTAGTATGCAAATGCGCGTTTGTCGAGTGTAATGTTTACTTTTTTACTCTCGCCGGGCGCGAGGAATACTTTTTCAAATCCTTTTAGTTCCAGTGCTGCTTTGAATATTGTCGGGTTTTTATGCGCAACATATAATTGTACCACTTCGCTGCCGAGAATTTTCCCTGTGTTCTTTACGTCTATTGTTACTGTGACTGTTTCATTGTCTTTAATTGTAGATTTATCTACATTTGGTTCACCATATTCAAAGGTTGTGTATGAAAGTCCGTATCCGAACGGGAAGCGCACAGATTTTTCCGCCGTTTCGTAGTAGCGGTATCCGACATATATGCTCTCGCGGTATTCTACGGTTTTTTGATATCCCGGGAAATATGGTGTCGACGGGTTATCTTCTGCAATAAACGGCCAGCTTTCCGCAAGTCGTCCGCCCGGTGCTTGTTTGCCAAGTATTATATCGGCTATTGCTTTGCCGACTGTTTCGCCTCCGAGATAGCACATTAAGATACCCTTTACCTTGTCTTGCCAGACTATTTCCATCGGGGAGCCGCCAAGCAGGAATATAACAAGATTTTTATTTGTTTTGGATAGTTCTTCAATCAGCTTGTTATGGGATTCGGGCATTTTCATGTTCTCGCGATCAAATCCTTCGGATTCGTAAGGTGCGGGAAGTCCGGCAACTACAAAAACATAGTCTTTGCCGTCTGCTGTTTTTATTGCTTCTGCTATTTTTGTTTCATCCGGTTTGTCTGAATCAAGGTCATATCCGTCGGCATAGTCGAACTCAGCTCCGACATCCTTCAGGCAATCACATACGCTGTCGAGTTAATCGGTTCTATTTTTGACGAACCTGCTCCCTGATGGCGCGGTGTTTTGGCAAATGATCCGATTACAGCGAACTTCGCACCTTCCGGCATCGGCATAACTTCATCATCATTTTTGAGCAATACCGTTGATTCGGCTGCTGCTTTTGCCGCAAGCTTTCTGTGTGCATCAACGTCGTATTTCATGTATTGCCGTGTTTTGGATTTGAGGACAAGCTCCACCGCGTTTACTGCTGCCGTGTCTAAATCAGCTTCGGATAGAGTTCCGTTTTTTACACTTTCGACGACTTTCGCGTCGTTTACTCCATTGTCCGCAGGCATTTGCAGGTCGAGTCCTGCTGCTACGCCTTTATCGCGTTCATTGACTGCGCCCCAGTCGGACATGACAAGCCCGTCAAAGCCCCATTCATCACGCAAAATATCTATAAGAAGCTTCTTGTGCTCCGAGCAATAAATCCCCTCGAACTTATTGTATGCACACATAAATGTCCATGGTTTAGTTTCTTTTGTTACTTTTTCAAATGCAGGCAAGTAGATTTCCCGCGCTGTTCTCTCGTCCAGCACCGAGTCGGTTGTTAAGCGCAGTGTTTCCTGATTGTTGAATGCATAGTGTTTTACCGAAACTCCGACATTTTGGCTTTGGATTCCTTTGACAAGCGCAGTTGCAAGCTCTCCGGAGACATACGGGTCTTCGCTGAAATATTCAAAGTTTCTTCCGCACAAGGGCGAGCGTTTAATATTGATTCCGGGACCGAGTATTACTGCCACTTCTTCCTGACGGCACTCCTCACCTATTGCAATACCTATCTTTTCAAGTAGTTCACGGTCAAATGAGCATGCAGTCGCCGCCGATGTCGGAAAACATACGGCAGGTACGCTTTCGTTGATCCCGAGATGGTCTGCTTTATCCGCCTGCTTGCGTAATCCATGCGGTCCGTCTGTTACCATAATAGAGGGCAGACCAAGACGTTCAATACTTTTTGTGTACCAGAAATTCAGCCCCGACATTAGTGATGCTTTTTCCTCAAGTGTCATTTGCGCAACCAGCTTTTGTGCTTCTTCTCTAAAACTCATAACAAGCATAACCATCCTTCCGATAATTTTATTTTACTAAGTACCCATTGTACAATAAGCAAATCTCATCGTCAAGACAGGGGGACGCAAGACAGGGGGACGGTTCATCTGTCCTGTAAAACCATCTTTGAAAAGAGGATCCTACTGATTGCAAGGGGTGATTGGCAAGACAGATGAACCGTCCCCTTGTCTTCCCCTTGTCTTTTACAGTGATTTATGTTAGTATCATAAACACCTTAGGAGGCTTTTTATGTTGAAATTTCGTTCCTCTAGTTCCCATAGCCCCAGTAGATATAATAAAAACAAAAAAACACAACGGGCGCGGAATACTCACAACACGCAAAGCCCGTACGAGGCATCAGACACAAAAAAGAAGCCGAGCATCGTTTTGACTGTTTTGTTTAGTGTGTTGGCATTTCTTGGTATTTGCTTATTTCTTGTGTTATTAACTTTGCGTTCATATGGTGTTGGTCATATAATAAGAAACACTGATATCCTTGGTTATTTAGAGGATTTTTCAACGGGCGAGCACGCATATTATATTGTTGACCAGATTAACGGACTTCCGTTTAGTGAAACAGAAGTCACGCTTTATGATATTGAAGAGTTTCTTAAAAATGAACATGTCACCGGTGAAATCGAACGAATTGTAGGCGGTTACGCAACGGCATTAATGTTGGGAAATCTCAGTCATCATATAACTGTTGAGGATATAGTTATCGCAGCAAGAAATCTTGAACCGGAGCTGCATGACTTTTTTGACCACCGTATGACAGATGATGATTTTAACAGTCTGGCACAAACGCTGGATGATATTTTAGATTTAAATTCATTAACCCTGGAAGGCATTATAGAGGATTTTGACATGGATATGTCTCCACTCCCCTTGATACTCCTGTCCCCGGTATTTCTTTGGGTAGTCGGTTTGCTGTCCGGCGGGTTTCTTCTTGTAATGTTTTTGCTCTATAAAAATAATATTGCCTCAGCAATACTATCTATCGGCATCCCGGTTACGTTGTCGGGATTAATTTCGTTCGGAGCCGGCACACTTGTTGTTTCAAGTCTCGAACCTGTTGATGGTGAACCATCCGGGTTTTCCCGGTTATTGGAAGACCCTGTATTTTTGTTCACACAACTCGGTCTTATCACCGCCGCTGCCGGCGTGGCGGTTATTATTGTTTCTCTTGTTGTAAGGCTGGTACGGCGATAGAGCAAGACAGGGGGACGGTTCATCTGTCTTGTTGAGTTTGCAACGTTTTTCCCCTTTTTCCACGAAAAACAAGACAGATGAACCGTCCCCCTGTCTTGCTCTATCGTCCCCCTCTCAAGGCATATTCCTAACGATATCAAATTCAAAGCCCAGCTCTCGTAAGTCGCTTATTATTCCCGGGAGTGCATCGAGGGTTCTTTGGTATCTGTCGTGCATTAGGATTATTACGTGTTCTCTGTCATTGCGGACATGGTTGGTTGCTTGTTCTCTCACGCTTGCCCTTACTTCTGCGGCAGTTCTGCCTACTCTCCAGTCATCGGGGTCAACATGCCAGTGGAAATGCCTGTAGCCGAATTCCCGAAGAGCCTCCAACCGTGCGTTCAAACCGTTCCCTGCTCTTTGCTGTCCGCCGGGAAAGCGAAAACTTGTTGTCGTGTATTCAAAGTTATCAAAAATAAAGTTGCGTGCTCTTAAAATATCGTCTCGAAAACGACTTGCATCCCGTTCGTACAGTCTTTCATACACATGTGAAAAACTGTGGTTTCCTATTTCATGCCCCTCGTCGATTATACGTTGGTACAGGTCGTCAAGCCCTTGGTACGGCAACACAAAAAAAGTTGCTCTTATATCCTCTTCCAGCAATATGTCCAATATTCCCGGCGTTATATCACGATCGGGACCGTCGTCAAATGTCAGGTATGCTACCCTCACCGGTTCACCTGTTTGTGCTTGATCAGGATCGCTCTGCAGACTGCCGTTACCGTAAGAATCCCCCGTCTGCTGACCACCCGCCGGACCGTCCGGGTTCGTGTAATCATCCGGGTCCGAAGGGTTATCATTGTTTGTCTGATGAGGGTTATCTGTATTTGTTGTGTCATCCGGGTTTGCAAGATCATTAACGTCCGTAGCGCCCGGTGCTAAATGGTCCGGGCTGCCGCTTTGTAACCCCCCGGACGCACCATCTTCACCGAACGCTTCATCTCCTGTCATACCCATGGAATCTCCATTATTATAACTTCCGCCTACCTCTTGGTTTTGCCTGTTTGCTGAGTTGACATACAATGCAATAAACATTGCCGTTACAAGAATAAACGCGATACCTAATGCGATGCCGATGTGGCGTGTAAGGATTTTTCTGATTTGGTGTTTATTAATTTTATTGATTTGTGCCATATCTTTTCCTTAACGAGATTTTCAAAGACAGATGAACCGTCCCCTTGTCCTGAGACAGATGAACCGTCCCCCTGTCCTGAGATTATATAAACGTCTTTGCGTCAAAAGTGTTTCTTATTTATTTTTTGCTTTACATTGTCAAACAAGTATAGATATTATATACTAAGTTGTATTAAATTTACAGAACAAAGTGTAAACATGGGGAATGGTTGTTTCCTTTAATTTTGGGAGAGGAAAGGTAAAATATATTGCTTTGGGTTAAGGATAGTATTAGTGAGGTTTTGGAAAAGCTTGGTGTCGATGCCGGTACCGGGCTAAGTAATGATGAGGTGCAGGCAAGGCTAGTGAAGTTCGGGCTTAACGAGTTCGAGGAGGAAAAAAAGGAAACGCTTTTTCAAAAAATCCTTCATCATCTTTTAGAGATACCGACGATGATTCTGATAGCGGCAGCAGTAGTTGCCGTAATTGCTGCTATTCTGAACGCACAGGGTGGTTATGAATACGGCGGCAGTCTTGCCGATTGGGCGAAAGTTGCTGTTATATTGTTAATAGTAGTTATCAATATAGTTCTTGGTTTATATCAAGAAAGCAGAGCAGAGAAAGCTCTGGAAGCTCTTAAGAAAATGAACAGCTTTAAGACCACGGTTTTCCGTGGCGGGGTTAAACAGATCATTGAAGCAAATCAGCTTGTACCGGGAGATATCGTCGAACTAAACGCGGGTGATGTCATTACCGCCGATGCAAGGCTTATCGAAGCCGGCAGCCTGCAAGTCGAGGAGGCTGCGCTAACGGGTGAGAGTCAGCCTGCGGATAAGGACGCAAACGCAGTAATCGAAGAGGATGCTCCGCTCGGTGACAGGATAAACATGGTTTACTCAGGCTGTCTTGTGACGGGCGGCAGAGCAAAGGCGGTTGTTGTCGAAACCGCTATGGAAACTGAAATGGGCAAAATCGCGCGACTGCTCAACGATACCAAAAAGATGCTGACACCCCTGCAACTAAGGCTTAAACAGCTCGCTAAACGTATATCGGTAATAGCGTTAATATCGGGTCTGGGTATGTTCTTGGTCGGCTTTTTGATTTGGGGAAATCCGGCAATTGAAATGCTGCTGCTCGCGGTTGCGCTGGGTGTCGCGGCTGTTCCCGAAACGTTGCCGATAATAGTTACAATGATTCTTTCATACGGCGTGTTTAACATGGTACGCAAAAAAACTATAATACGCAGAATACCTGCTATCGAAACCATTGGTAACACATCAGTTATATGCTCCGAAAAAACCGGAACACTTACGCTCAATAAAATGAAAATCCAGCAGGTCTGGCACGTTGACCACGAACCGGTCAAGGCATCCGCGGAGTTTAATCCCGATCAGCTCCATCTTGTCGAAATGCTTGCCTCATGCAGTAACGCAACTATTGAAATCGTACATGACGACATGCGGACTCATGACGAAGACGAGCATGTTGTCGGCGACCCGACCGAGATTGCGATTATACGCTTGCTCCACGACAAGGGTCTGACAAGGGTTGATGCGGAGAGAGAGTATCCGAGAGTACATGAACTTCCGTTTGATTCGGGCAGAAAGAGAATGACTACTGTACACCATGTAAACGATGGTTATATCGTAGTCACAAAAGGTGCATTCGACAGATTGCCTGTTGCGTGGGATGAGAAGCTGCACAAGAAAGCGGTTGAAATACATGATTCATTTGCCGACAGAGCACTGAGAGTTCTTGCTATCGGATATAAGCATTACGAGGAAATGCCGACGGATTTGAGTGAGGAAGCACTGGAGAAGGACCAGAAGTTTCTCGGCATGGTCGGCATGATAGACCCGCCGCGCCCCGAAAGCAAAGAGGCTGTCGCAAGAGCTAAAGAAGCGGGTATAAAAACCGTTATGATAACGGGTGATCACATAGGTACAGCAGTAGCAATTGCAAAAGAAATCGGGATTATGGAAGAGGGCGACCGTGCAATCACAGGTGCCGAGCTTGCTAAAATGAGCGATGTTGATTTAATCGCGCAAGTGCGCGGTATTTGCGTTTACGCTCGTGTCAGTCCCGAGGATAAGCTCAGGATAGTCCATGCATGGGCAGCGCACAACGAGGTTATAGCAATGACAGGCGACGGTGTCAACGATGCACCTGCATTAAAAGCTGCCGATGTTGGTGCGGCTATGGGTATAACAGGCACGGAGGTTACGAAAAACGCTGCCGATATGATAATTACGGACGACAACTTTGCGACTATTGTTGACGCGATAGCCGAGGGTCGTACGTCATATGATAACATCCGTAAAACAATCCAATTTTTGCTTGGTGTCAACTTTGCGGAAATATTCGTCCTGCTTGCGGGTATGCTCGTCCTCGGACGTACTGTAATTACCGCATTGCAGATACTTATTATCAACGTTGTCTATGACGGTATTCCCGGGTTTTTCCTTGCTTTTGAAAGAGCGGAACCGGGGGTTATGAAACGAAAACCCCTGCCCAAAGGAGCGGGAGTCTTTGCTCAAAACGTCGGTGTGTTTATAACATTTCGTGCGATAACATTCTCAATATTGACGTTGACCGCCTTTATAATCGGCTCATTCGTACAAGTAATCCCCGCTTCACCCGGCGACCTGCTGTACATCCCTTGGGACGGCACGTGGACAATAGACGCGCTCAGAAACGGCGGGAATTTCGCTATAGGCGTTACGATGGCGTTTATGGTGTTAAGCTGGGCATCGACAATAGATACATTTAATACCCGCACTCAACAGTCCATCTTCAAAGCGGGCTTTCTGTCAAACAAAGGCGTCTTCTTCGCAGTAATAGGCGCACTGGCATTTTCTGTTATAGTGGCGTTAACACCACCGTTGATGACAATATTCAACGTTGTGTATGTAAGCGGAAGGCACTGGTTGATAATGGTAGGTTTAGCGTTGGTACAGCTAGGTGCGGTAGAGGTGCTGAAGTTGGCTATACGACGGCGAAAGGTGTAGAGGGCAACATTTGTTGTCAAGGGGTAGTTTCACGCGTCATTCTGCGCGTAGTCGCAGAATCCAGAAATTCATCACTTAAATCACACCAGCTTGGGTTCTCTTTCTCGATGAGATTGATTTTCCATTGCCTGCCACGATTCTTTATTTTCTTCTCTAACTCTATTGCTGCCCGAATACTACTTCCTGCGGTAAACCATACTAATTGATCTACATTATACTTTTCAGTAAATCCTTTGCGGGTTTTGGATTTATGTTCAAGTATGCGCTTTTCTAAGTTATTAGTTACGCCTGTATATAGTGTGCCGTTTTTCTTACTTGCTAGTATATAGACATAGGCTTCTTTTGACATATTAACCTCATGGATTCTGCGACTAACGCGCAGAATGACTGGTGAAACCCCGATGCTGACACATCGGGGGTATCGTTTGGGATAAAAATTTGATTTTTCCATCATTTGCCTTGAATGAATTGTAGCACATTGGCATTGCATACGTCAAGAGAATTTTTTTACCACACCCTGTAGCCCTGGACTATTACTCTTTCGTCGTCGGAGCCGCCGCGGGTGCAGGTGGAGAGGGTTATAATTTGGGAGGCACGAAGGGGAGCGCCTATTCTGTTGGCGAAGCGGGAGAAGAGGCGCGGGGTGAACAGGTCGATATCGTAGGCAGGATCATCTATGTCTGAGAGTCTTGCCGTAAATATCTCGAATGTTATTTCCTCACCGTATACCATTATTGTTATATAACGGTTATTTTCGAGAAACTCATCATCCAAAAACCTCCTCAGTTCTGTGAACATGCCGCCTTCTAACAGGTTATGACCATAGAGGAGGATGTGCGGTGATGTTAAGTCGTTGCGGAAGTCCATAAACAACGCGCCCGCCGGGTTGGTTTCTCCGCCGAATGAAGTACTGAGATATTTCTCATTATCTTCTCCCCGCACAACCGGGTAGCTTATGCCTGTGCCGTCTATACGGATCCAGAAAACGTAGTCGGGGTTAACAGCACGCATTTCCAAATCAAACGCGCTCCATTGCATACCGTAAAACTCTCCGTTTCCCGACTCTGAACCGTCAGCGGAATTGCTTCGCTCACGGAGGGCTTCGTACTCCTCACGGGATGCTCTTAATCCTCCATTGTGTGCCATAACCGCCATAGCTGTAAACAAGGCAATACTACTGAACAGGATTATACCTATCGTCAGTGCGGCGGTTACGGACACTTTGCGAAAAGAGCCGAAAAAGCTCTTTTGCTTAGTGTCTGATTTAATTATGATTTCTGATGCCTTTGACGGCATTTTATTTTTGTTTTCCATAATAAGTTCTTACGTTTGCACGTTTACGCATTTCTCTTTTATAAAAGAACAGGCAAACACATAAACTCGCTGCTAAAAATACTGATACCCACATTGCCACTACCTGCAAGGTAATGTCTGCAACCCCAGTCTGGGGGACATTCCCGAAGCCTGTACTGACTATAAGGTTTAAGTCCGCGTGACCGTCTGTAAACTCGGCACGGAAAACATATGTTCCGTCCGGAAGAGTTGCGATGTAACTTTCATTCAGGGTTATAATCGTGCTGCCGGCTGTCACTGTGTAGTGGGCTGAAGAAATTTCTGTGCCGCCTCTGGTAAGTCGGACAAACCTGCTGTGATCGGCATTAACCCTTCCCTCTCTTGTACCGCTGCCGGTCCATGTACCGAAATGCTGTAACACTCCATGAGCCGTGCCGGAACCGCTGCCGGAGCCACCGCCGCCGTTGCCGCTGCCGGAGCCACCGCCGCCATTACCGCCTTCTCCACTTCCGTTGCCACTGCCGCTGCCACCGCCGCCCTCGGATCCACCGCCGCTCCAATTAGCTGTAACAGTAATAATTCTATCTGCTACTGCGGTAATATTAGCCGGTAAAGTAATGGATGCCGCTGTCGCACTGGTTGGATTTGTGAGGTTTCCTCCGGTCGCCGGACCGCGTGTCCAGTTAACAAATGTTTGCCCTGTAGGAGGCGTACCTGCGTTGAGTGTAACAGTCGCTCCCGGAGCATGGTTCCCTGTTTGAGTCCCGCCGGGTCCCGCTCCTACAACTCTGAGTTGGAATTGCCCGGCAGGCGGGGGCTGGTTACCGTCACCACCGCCGCCACCGGTGGGTACCCAGTTCGCAGTAACTGTTACGTCATTTGACGGCATAGAAAATGATGTATTTGCGCTATTAGCACTTGCAAATGTAACACCTGCTGCCGGTGTTGCAGTCCAGTGTGAGAATTGCTGTCCGGTGGGTGCTGTACCCGCCTCGAGATTAACAGTTGCACCTTGTGCATACCAACCTTGACCTTTTGCACCGGTTCCGCCGTTTTGCAAAGTTACTCCGAATGTACCCGGAGGCCGCTGACCGTCGGGACCTTGTACGCTGTCCGATATAGAAATCCTCGCTTGCCCATTGTTAGCCAGGGCGGTGACACCCGGCAATATTTGCCCCGTCTCCACACTGACCGGCCTGCCGCTTGGAAGAGATGTAAAGGATACAGTTACAATAGTATCATCTATCCCAACAGGGGCTATGACATCAAACTCAAGGTTTAAAAGAACCCCGTCGTATTCCCAGTCTTTTAAGTCCATGACATCTACAAGGGTAATCCATTGTGTTCCGTCAACTTGAGCGCCTTCTTTAATTACTGTTTCCCTGCTAATCCTGAGAGCCTCGCTGGGTGGGTTTTCTCCGGTGGAACGGACAACCGCTCTGATCAACTCAAGCTCCCCCGGTTCGTAACCAACTTCAAACCCGACTGCCGCAAACCCTGTATTGTTCCTTACGGATATCGGAAGCGTCAGCCGGCGTCCCCGTACAGCAGTAGCATTTCTGCTGACTTCGAATACAGTCTGCCCCGGGTTAGCGTTGGCAGCCGGCTGCACAGGTATTAGTGACGCTATTAGTATCAGTGTGAGTAGTGTTGGTATAATCTTTTTCATTGATAATTCCCCCGGTTAATCATTTAGGCGAGAAGTAATAAAGCTGTCATACACGCCCTCGAGCGCAAACCAGGTCTGCAGTGCAAACAAGTCAGCCGAAACCGGATCGCCGGAAGTGCTCATAATATTGCCGTTTCTTATGCTGTTATTCTGCATCATGATTTCCCTGTAAGGAGCCCGTTCTTCTTCCGTAACGGCGTTAACAAACTTCGAGAGCAGGACAAGGTCTGCTAAAGTAAGATTTCCGTCACCGTCAACATCGCCATATGTTGGCGAGAACCGGCGTATAAGGATAGAATGCGGACCTAATTCCAATCGCATTGTACCGGGTAAAGTCAGGCCGACACGGAAAATAAATGTTCCTATTTCTGTCGGCTCGCCGTACATACCTCCTACGGAGTCGATAAACACACCGGGGGGAAGACTGCCTTCTACTATACTAAACGTTCTGGACGGCAACGGACCTCCGCCTATGACGGACGGGACATCGTTTAAATTAGTGATTCTAAATCTCCCCGGATAATCTTCACCTAATATGCCGGTAGGCAGGGTATGGGTAATCTGCGGACGCCCACTATGAAATCCGGTGATTTCGACGTTTATTGCCGGGTGTTCCGGGTCTAAGGGTATAGGCATCCTTATATCCATCCAAGAGAATGCATCATTACCCGGCTCTGACAGTCCCCAATTATTGCCGATTCCTGTCCATGGACCGGCAGGAAAGAAACCGGGGGGTGGTAAAGCAGTCGAAAATCCTGGTATATGATTTATATCTATTAGTGTTTCGTTAGGTCTTCCCGGCGGTGCGGGAAGATTATATAGCTTGCTGACCTCCCAACGAACGAAATTGCTGGCTGTCTGCCCTGCCATTATCCTGCCCACTTCACCCGGCATAATAGCGCGGCCAAATGCCTCGGAATCTCCAAGCACATTACGACGTCCTACATCAGCTGCTATTGAATTTCGTTCTCTGGGTTCAATTATCACAGTTAGATATGCGCGATTCCATATTTTTATTGTATGTTCTTTTTCTTCTCTTGCTCCGTTAATATTCGGATTCGGATGCCTGATTTCAAATTCTATATTTAACGGGTGAGTGCCAGCCTTAGCATTGTCTGTGGTTGTACCGGTTATTGTTAAGAAACGTGTCACATCATTTGAAAAAGCTAATGTACTGTCCGGCAGTTCCAAAGGATCTGGATGCCAGACGATGCCTGTTATACCTGCGGGAATGCTCTCTTGTTTTGCCGCAATCGTTGCCCCGGCGTATTGTTCTGCCGGCTCGTTTGAAATTGCCCATGTAATAGAAGGATTTGTCGATACTACTTCAGGGACCGGTTGTTGCATTGTCGGCCCCGGACCGACCATACCGTCGGGTATAACTGTTTCATCAGGACTGAACTCCGGGCGCGGATGTATATATATTGTGAAGGCTATTTGCTCGGCTTCGCCTATGATTTGGTTCGGATTTGTTGATACGAAGCTGAATGAAACCGGATAGCTCCTGCCTGCTGTCGCGGGTAACGGCGTGCCGGTTATCGCTGCTCTTGTTACATCAGTCGGATCAACTTCAAGTCTTAATCCTTCGGGTAACGGGCCATAACCCCCCGTGAGTATTTGACCCCAGCGCCATGACGGGGGTATGTCGGGTATATCACCTGGTTGAGGTATAGGAAGAAGACCGGGAAGACCGGCAGGGGTAGTGACGCGCATTATGCCGTTTGTTGCTGATATAGTACCGCCCGCTCCTGTTTCCTGATTTGCGCCCGTAAGGTGGTTGTAAGGATGACCAACCATCCCGTCATGCCAAACACCGGCATTAGGAGCAGGCCAGGTTGGCTCTGATATTGTCGGGCGGCTCCAGATTCTGATGTTATAGAGATCGGGTCCCCGGTAGTCTCCCAGTAGGGGAAAATTAACAATATCTGTAGATGATGCTGTAATTCTAAAAGGAAACCCTGTTGAGACCAGGTTAGCCGGCGTATCCTCCGGCTCGCCTATTATGAATGCATTTCTGGTGTCACCGGTTAAATCATACCGAAGCTCGAGGCCTGCAGGTAAAGAAAAACCATCGTCTATATTCCACTCCCATGTCGAGCCTTCGGGAAATCCAACTGTACCTATCGGAACACGGTATGTCACTCCGACTGTTCCGGCCGGAAAGCTTGTTGTTGTAATACCCGGATCTGTTCCTGCTCCATGTACCCTGATTGCAAACCAGAATGTATCCCAAAGCACACCGGTTGACGGAGCTTGATCCGGCCTATATTGATATATACGGACACGGAATGGAATTGGTTCGGCTGTTACATGTGACACCAAAGTAGGCATACCGTCAAATGTGCCGCCGCCGCCGACAGCACCCGGAGTTTGATCAAAATCCAGCCAGGGAAGCGCATCCGGTATTTCAAATCTCCAGTCAAATAACCATCCTTCACCTAGTTCTGGTCGGAGTGGATCGGGTAGGGTGCCACCCCACCACTGCCTGTTCATGATTTCCTGCATGCCTGCAGGGTTATTTAGCCTGACAGGATAAGGAACACCAACTACAGCAGCAGGAAGGACAATTGGCGGACCTTGCACGGGTGTCCACGGTTCAGATGCCGGTGTAGGAACTGCGCCATACTCATGCATGTCCTTTATAGCCATTATAGTTTCTCTTTGGTTCTCGTAATTAATGGAGGGGACTTTATTTTCGTACAGTGCCGCTATTGAGACACGATTGTCGGGCATAATGAATGATACAAAAGCCATCTCCTCATCGGTCTTCTCGTCAAAAAATTCAACTTGCGCTTGGTTCGGGTCTGCTTCCCATCCTTTAAAGCCAACAGCGGAAACGCTAAGTTCAACGGTTTCTCCGGGAAGTATACTATGAGGTATGAAAGGATAGAACTGCAAATAGCCTGTTTCCTGCGACCTTGTTGTTGCACGCGGCCAGAAGCGGAACTCTTCCCACACGTCTATTTCATCTTCTCCGGACTCCAAAACTACACGTATCGACATGTCAGCTTCGCCATCCGCACTGCCCCGAACACGCTCACGCGGTTGCGCACCACCTGTATCGTCACCGCCGCCGAAAATGTGCATAACGACAACTGCCGCTATTGCTACGCAGAGCGATATCAGGAGCGTTAACATTACTGCTTTTAATATTTTCATAGTTCCTTCTCCTTGAGCCAACGGGATGGCTTTATCCGGTATTTATATCAAAAATAACTGGTTGTGTTAAGTTGTGGATTGCCACACCGTCTGCGGACGGTTCGCAATGACGAAAAGCATACATTTTTACGTGTCACATTATACTACAAAATACCCCTAAATGTCAAGATAAGTAACATTAGTGTTTACCATAATTTACATAGTTTTCACATACTCCGGGGTCTTATAACTTGTGTTTGGGCATGAAAAAATACACCTTATATAGTATATCGGTGTATTTGGTGAAAAGTTTAGGTGTTTATTTGGGGAGATAGGACGGTGGTTAATTCTTCACAGAAGAAGTATTGTCTTTCTTTAAATATAAATGAAGTGAGTTTAACCCAGGCTTTTTTAGCAAGGCTATAACTGAACGTATTGTATCGTCATTTTCAATATCTTCCATACTTTCATAATGAATTGCCACGGAATAACCATTCTTCATTTTCTCTGCATATGGATTAGGTCTGGCATTTGTAAAATCATAGTGTTCTCTCATTTTCCTGTGCCTCCGTATATCTTTTCTTCACTCTTGTTAGCTTTCCGTGCAGAGATGAGTCTTATTGCATCATATTCATCTCTATAGCAATGACATACCACTAACAGGCTGGTTTCCTTGCTCATTCCGAGTAATATAAAACGGTCTTCTTCGTCAGAATGCGCTTTATCATCCAATAGCACAGCATTTGCATCGCCAAACGCGGTCATTGCTTCGGTAAAGGATATCCCATGTTTGTGCTCATTTACTCTCGCTTTATCTTCGTCCCAATCGAACAGCATATCCAAAAATATTTCCATATTTGCTCCTTTGCTGCTGCCTCTTCACAATAGCATAAAAAACAATGATTTTCAAGAAAATTAGATTGAGATTTTACGGATATTTTTCGGAAAATCTCCGTAACCTTACTCCGCGAACACTTCCGCGAGGTCTATTTCGAAGCCGTCGAGGGTGCTGACGGGGGCTTGGGCGGTTTCATTGTAGATTGTTGTAATGTATTTGCCGTCTACAAGCAGGTTTACTTCAAGCAGGTTGCGCTCCGGGTCTATTATCCAGTATTCTTTAACGCCTGCTTTTTGGTATTTATCGAACTTTAGTTTCCTATCCATCCGTGTTGTGGATGGTGAGAGAATTTCGATTACTAAATCGGGTGCTCCGTCAACATTGCGTATATCGAGTTTTGATTTGTCGCACACAACTATTATGTCAGGTATGAATACTGTCGCTTCTTTTTTAAACAGGTGTACACCCGGTGCTGTAAAGACCTTACATTTTTTGCCTTTTAAAAACATGAACAAATTTGCATGTATTACTCCAAGTATCCCTTGATGCCGCAGTGTTGGACTTTGCATAACAACAAGATATCCTTCGTATAACTCCACCCGGACATCCTCCCCTATCTCGTAATACTCTTCAATTGTATACAACCGGCTATAATCAGGTTGCGCTTCTTGTACCTCAAGGTCATCATCCTTTTTATCATACATCATTAATTTCTCCTCCTCGTCTTCATAACATTTCTTGTCACTCTTTAATCCCGGTCAAGACATACATACAATAACACAGTGCCTTTCTACATATCAATAACCATTTAATGATGAAAACGTAGACAGATGGATTGCCACGCGCAATGCGGTTGCGGGGACAGTCCATCTGTCTTCTACCTCCCTGTACTCAGATAAGCCAATGGGGAACAGCCCAGGTATCATTACCTAGCGGGTAGAGGTCGTTGGCGGTGCAAATTACTGTGCCGGTCCCTATCTTTATGTTTGTATCTCCTATCGGAGCAAGAGCACTGAAGTTTTTTACTGCCTTTTTATCAGGATTAGCGTTTTTCTTTATTTCGATCGGATACAGTACCCCGTTGCGTTCAATTAGTATGTCTATTTCTTTACGGTTGTTCGTATCCCGGTAATAATGCAGCGGCGGGCGTAACCCTGTGTTTGTAAAGCTTTTATATACCTCGCTTACGACATAGTTTTCAAAAAATTCTCCACTGTCGGCAAGCTTTTCCAACACTTCGGCATCATCAATACCCCGCAGATAGCATAGCAGACCGGTGTCAGCGAAATACAATCTGGGTGTCTTAACAACTCTTTTTAGTGCGTTGTTAAAATAGGGTGATATAAGAATGACAATGCCGGAAGAAACAAGAATTGACACCCATTCTTTAGCTTTATTCACAGAAATCCCGACTTTATTTGCAATGTTTGTGTAGTCTACATGAGATGCAACCAATCCGGCACATACTCGCATAAACTTATAAAATGCCAGTTCATCGGCAACCTGTGCCAACTCCCTGATGTCCCGTGATAAATACGTTTGAAAATATGAGCCGAAATAATCATGCAGCGGTATGTCCGGTTTCTCGTAAAGACGCGGCATACCGCCTTTTAGAATATGAGAAAAGAGTTCCTGCCTGTTCATTTTAACGGATACTTTTTGGCGCGAGAGTAACGTGTCCGGCGATGCACTATACTCATCAAAATGTGTACCGGTAATCTCTGAATTTGACAGGCTGAATAAGTTAATAATTCCGACACGCCCTGCCAGACTTTCCGATACATTTTGCATTGAAACAAAGTTCTGCGAGCCTGTAAGCCAAAAGCTTCCGCACACTTTATTTTCATCAACATATGCTTTTATATACGATAAAAGGTCCGGCGCATATTGGAATTCGTCAATAATCAATGGCGGCTTGTGTTTTTGTAAAAACGCGACAGGTTCTTCAACTGCCAGCACTCTGTTTTCAGGTATATCAAGCGTGACAAAATCCCGCTCCGGCTCCGCAAGGTGCTTTAGCAGTGTTGTTTTCCCGACTTGTCTCGCTCCGGTCACCATAACTACCGGAAAGACTGCGGATATTTCCCGTATTTTTTGTTCAATTTTCCGCTGAATGTACATATCCGCCCCCATATGTTGTGCTAATGTTATTGTTCGTCGTTAGTTTAGCACACCTTTGGCGTCTATGTCAACCCTTTTTGGCGTTTTTTCTCGACGTACATTGCTTCGTCGGCGCGTTTGAAGACGTCGCGCAGGGTTGTGTCTATGCCGGGGGTGAACATTGCTGCTCCGCAAGCGCAACTGAAGTTTTGACCTTTTACGGCAACGCGGTTTTCGGCGCGTAAGGCTTTCATTACATCTCTGATAAAGTCTTCATCTTTTCCGACAATGATTGACGCAAACTCATCACCGCCGATCCTGTAAAGAGAGCCTGCGCCACGAAGATTGCTGTTAATTATATCCGCTGTGGATTTTATGTATGCGTCTCCGACTTTGTGCCCCTGTGTGTCGTTAATTGTCTTTAAGTTGTTTACATCGAAAATAATAAGCGTGACCTTCTCGCCTTTGTCGGCAAGATTGCCCGCTTCACGCAAACTATGCTCAAATGCCATACGGTTCTCGTAACCTGTAAGGAAATCCGTGTACGCAAGCTTTTTGAAGTATGGCTCCGATGCTCTGTTCAGACTAAGGTATGATGTAACGGATATTATAAGCAGCAGACCTCCTGCTAAAAAGAGACCGTAAGTCAATGCCTGTTCGTTTAGATTTGCAAGAAAATTAACGTCAAACTCCATACATACAACGCCCAGAAGCTCATTATCTTGGTCAATTACAGGCCAGAATATTGTAAAGATGTTTCCGTCATCCGTCTGATAAAATGATTCCGCAAAGATTGCCATACCTTCGTTTACACTTCGCCGCAAATCAGCTTCCGGCCTGCCGGACGGTTGGTAATCTGCATCTGAGCCGCCGGAGGTTCTCAAAGTCGTTACTATCGTGCCGTCTTCTTTTATCTCTGCTATATAGAGCCTCCTAAGACCGCCGACACCGCGAAGATTATCAAGTATTCCTTGAATGTTCAAGCTCGCATGAATCCCCGCTTCGGTGTTTTCGCCGATGTCAACAAAATCACTGCCGTCAAGGCTTGCGAGTATATAATCCTTAACACCGATAGCACGCGTGCGCACATCTTCTCTCACCATTCCTTGTGACGTTAAATACACGATTGCATAAATCCCTGCCGACGACAATAAAACAGTAATAATAAGGATAACGTACATTCTTTTGACTAAGCTGTTTTTCACTTGAAACACCTGATTTCGTTTAAACTGTAAGATATCCTTATATTACTATTACGGGGGGAGTTATGCAAGCTGAACTTACAAGACAGATGAACCGTCCCCTTGTCTTGTTATCGCTCTACTAATTCTTCTATATTAATGGGTTTCAGATTTCGCTTAATAACTACAACTGTCAGGACCAATAAGCCAATAAACATTATTGCCAGAACCGTTGCGCCTGTGTAAATCACCCATTGCGGGATTCCGCCTGCAACACCGGGCGTTCTCGGACTTTGCTGTGCTTGTTGGTTTACTGCGTTTTCATTCACGACTGCGGCTTCCTGAGCAGTGACTATAAAGTCCTGTTCAAAGTCCCATGTTTCACCTTGAAATTCGACTGATACTTTCGCTGTGTATTCCCCCGCTTCTATGCCGTAACCTGCCCTGTCAACAAATGATAAGTTGAATATGGAATTCGGTGCGAAGCTGACATCCGGCATATCATATCTAAAAACGGGTTGATTGCTGCCTTTGGGATAAATTACCGAAGTTATAGATGTTCCGCTAATAAGCACGGGCTTCGGATTTCTGATTTGCGCGACTATGGATGCTCTGTGATTAACAAGCTCCGCCGTTACATCACCCAAGGCAAAGTCGGGTTCAATATTCCCTGCATTTCTGCTTTGTGCCAGCCGCACCGCAACTACGTATGCAAATTGGTTCACAATCATTCCCCCTGCGGCTCTTTCTTCTTCGGTAACTTCCTTAAGAACCCTTATTGATCCCAGAGCGATTCCGTCAAACGGCCGCTCAGGTACATTGAGCTTAACCGATACAGGTATACTTGAATCTGCGGGGATTGTATAGTGGGTTTGCGGGATAGTTATCATTTCTTCCAATGGTGTTTGGAGTGTTTCGTCCATCACTGCACTTTTTGAAGTATAGTCAATGTCGCCGTTACGATTTGTGGATGCAGTGACTGCCTCAACAAGAACAGTTATGCTTTCAGAGCTTTCGTTGTGTACCATCACAACGAGGTTTTGTTCCTGTCCCGGGTATACCAGCAGGTCGAAAAACGAGCTGTCGTTTTGTTGTTGATTCTCCGGCAATACCGGAGTTATCGAGAACCCCACAGAGGAGGATGCTGCACAAATCACTGTGACCGGGAGTGCCATAGCAGCAATTATTATCAATGTTCCAATTATTTTTATTATTCTACGTGTTGTATACATTTTTGTCGCCTTCCTTCTTGTGTGCCAAATTTCAGGAACATTTCAGTATTCGAAATTCGGCACACCGGGGTCCCTCGCTAACACGCCGGGATCTTTTTTTTATTTCTTGTCTTCTGATTAGTAGATGACGAACTATTCGTCTTTTACGGTACGATAGGTGCGCTAGCAGGAACAGTCATAATATTCCATGTCAATACTGCCTGGGCTTCGCCGATTTCTGTTACGCTGCTTGGCGGTACTGTCAGCACGCCGCCCCAGGATGCTGCGTGTACACCTAGTCCGGGGATGTCAAAAACATGGGCTGTTGTGGGATCTTTGCCGTTATTTCCTGCATCGACAGTGCCTCCTCTGTAATCAGTTGCCAGATTAAATCTGAGATGGGTAGAGTTTGCACTCGCTTTCAGCGGGTTGGTTACCTCTTTGATGTACGGGTTTGTGATATTAACGAGATTACCTTCTGCATCTCTTTCGGTTGCAAGGAATGCGCTTGTTACGAGTTCAAGCTGAAAACCTGTCAGTGTCGGGGCTTTGCCGTTCGGTGCCAATGCATTGGGTGCAAAAAACTGATCGATTCCTACTACTACCTGATATGGAGCTACTGTTTCGTTTTTGATAATGATTCCCAAATAGTCCGTACCGGCTGTTCTGTGCTCCATCCATGAGGCAAATCTTTGCTCATCCACATTGAGTAAAACATCATGTTTACCAAAGTCCACGTCTCTGGATGTCACGAAGCTCCACTTGCCGTCATCAGTGACCGGGATGGCGGCGTTGCCAAGGTTAATAATTTCTACCTTGCCCTCTTGATAGGCAATCCCTGCGCCACCTGATCCGCTCGTTGCAGTTACCTGCTTCGGCTCTGTCGGCTCTGTCGGCTCATCTGCCATTGCGATTGTGCTCACGCTCATAATCATTGCGAGTACAAGCGCCGCTGCTGTGAGTTTTCTTTTCATGTCTTTCTTCTCCTTTAGGATTTTTGTTTTTGAAACCATCTTGTATTGATGGATTTTCACACTTTTATTGTCTTTGCCGGTTCATTTTTATCCTTCTTGTATATCAAATTGAATGTTATTACTTCTAAAATGAACACTATTGTATGGAAGATTGTCCACCAGTCCATCAGAGCCATAATTTTACTTGCATCCTGAGTAAGTGCGAATATTAGAATTCCCATTCCTCCAAGTACCGCTGTAGCTGCGAACCACTCAAGTCTGCGGTGCTGATAGAGATTTTCTTCATCGATTATGTAAGTTTCGTTCTGACCGAGTGATTTAAGCTTAGCTTTTGCTGCTCTTTCAATTTGTTTCCTTTTCTGCAGGATTTTTATAAATGCTATCGGTACGAGAACCGCTCCGATTGCTGTCAGTATCAAGTTGAGCATCGCCCAGTGATCCGAGCTCCATGGAGCAAAGAATATAAATCGGGGATTGGCTAGCGGTATTACGGGGTGTTCCAGTATCTGGTCAGTTATCGGTTGCGCCGGTGGTGCAGCCGGAACCGGTTGATCAGGAATGATTGTTTCAATCACAGGGGGTTCTTCAGGAAGTACTATCTCGACCGGCGGCGGTTCTGCCGGGGGTAGTGCCGGGGGAGGTGGTGCCGGCTGTGGCGCCGGAGGTCGTGGTGCCGCAGGCTGCATTATCATTACCGGTGCCACGGCAGGTGGCGGTGGTTGCACTATTACAACAGGCGGATTGGGAGGCGGCGGAGGAGGAGGCTGTGCCGGTGGTTGTACAATTACTACCGGTGGCGGTGGTGTTGCAACCGGCGGCGGTGTCGTTACTACCGGCGGTGGTGTCGTTATAACAGGCGGCGGTGTGGGTGTGACTACGACCTCCCTATAGACAGCTCTTACTGTTATATCATCTGTGACATTGGTAAACGGGCGGTCCCATCCGATAAATATCCAGCCGGTCATGCTTGGGTTCGGCGGCGCTATTGCACTGCCTCCGTGCGGTACGCGCATCGTACTTATCGGAGTCCCGTCCCTGTCAATAAACTGTACTGTATACCAATGTTGTGTCCACCGTGCGTACACTGTTGTATTATCACGCACAACAGTACGGTCATTAAACCATTCCCCTGTGCCGTCAGGGTGTGTATTCCATCCGACGAATGAAAAACCATCTGTACGGTCAGGTGTGGCAGGCATTTGAGCATTTGTGGTTTCACGTATGTTGCTGCCTCCATCTACAACGACTGCGGCATGTACTCCATCGCTGCCATAGTTGAGCATAAATGTCACTGTGCGCGGGCCTGTCGTAAACGTTACGCCTACATTTCCGGTTCCGGTTGTGGTTGTGGATGCCAAAGCAACCTGTGAACCAAATATAGATACTATTATTGTCAATATCAGACATAATGCTGTCAGTTTTCTGATATCACATTTCATCACTTCATTCCTCCTGCTTTTTTTGTAATGTTAATTGGTTATGTTTGCATTTTAGTCATTTGAAAGCGCGCCCGCTACACAGGAAACTGTATATTTTACGAAGTTTGGTAGTATATTTAGGATAAATTTGTGGCAAATGATGGCAAGACAGGGGGACGGTTCACAAGACAGGGGGACGGTTCATCTGTCTTGTCGGTTACGACAAGTTAGATGGACCGTCCCCTCTGTCTTGTTAGCTAGTGTTTACCCTGTAGTTATCATACCTCGTTCAACCGCTATCCGAATGGCATCGGCACTGTTTGTGGCGTTTAGTTTTATGAATATTGATTGTAATATTTTATTTATTGTATTTATTGACAGATAATGAGTGGCTGCCATTTCGTCACGGGACAGACCGTGGTAGAGGTCGCTTAAAATCTCCCGTTCACGTGCTGATAGCCGGATATCATCCTTTATATTCTTTTCCTTCTTAATCGAAACGGCGATAACTGCTGCCTTTTTTGCGTATGCAGAGGCTTTTCGCTCAACAGTCTTGAGCCAGTCTCCCGGTATAGTGCATCCATCCTGCTTTGATGCGGCGGCTGCCAAAAGACGGAAATCTTTGCCGAGTTCTATAAACGGCATTACGAGAACTCCGTCATATGACAAGGTATATGCCTTTTCAAAATCCCGTATTGCACTTTCGGTATCATCCAGCTTCAGCCTGACCACGGACAACAGCAAGGTGAGAATCAACTCACCTAAGCGAAATCTGTGCATCGGCGCTCTTGGATAAGAATTTGACAAAACCGTAAGTGCCTGTTTAAATTTTTCCGACGCTATAAAGCATTTGACACCGACAATTAACTCCCTTACAGGAATTTGAACCTCCGCCGCGGATTCCCTTTCGTCTATGGTAAGCCATGATGCTGCCATCTCGGGCAGCCCGATTTGTGCATAAAACAACCCGGTAAATAAATCGTAAAGAACCTTATGATTCCAAAACGCTTCTTCATCACGGCTGTTACCCAGTTGATTCAATATCTCCTTACACAGCAAATAATCCCCCTCATGAATTGCCATGCGGAGCAAATACCCGTTCGCCATGGCAGCAATGCTGTATTGCCCTCTTTCATGCGCCCGGAGTATCGCTCTGTGTGCATGATTTCTTGCAAGGTCAAGTTGATTCTTGAAGAAGGCTATCTCGCAAGCGACCAGATCATCATAACCGCAATACATGCCGTGGGCGGTCAAATCGATGTATTTTGCGGCTTCCTTTGACGTTTCGTAAAATTTATCAAAATCTAAAAGCTCTGCGTCCTCACCTACCGTACACGAAAACGAGCGGACATCGGCGACTAAAAATGCACCTGTCCCCTTCTCGGGCAATTTTCCCGAAAGCTTTTGATATTCAAGCGATTTTTCGAGAAACTCCGCAGACTTGCTTTGATTTGTAACGGTGCAGGTATATAAGTTTATATATGACAGATTCCTGTAGGCGGCAGATATAGCGGAATAAGACAGCGGCGTATTTTTATTCTCCCATTTGCTGATGGTCTCAAAGGAATGTTCTTCAGCTTCCTTGAATCTGCTCATGCCTACAAGCAACAACGGAATAAACAGGACTCGGAGCATCAGTACGCTAAAATCGCTGTCTTCATCATCACCCGTATTTATGCTCTGTATAATACTCAAAAAATATTCACTGGTATTACCCGCCATTCTGAAAGGACATGATAATAATACTTCAAGAACACGGTCATATTGCCGGGATATAGTACAGTATTTTATTACATTCGCAATAAGGTTGTTTTTTAAACACCACTCGGCTACACGCAGATATGTATCACGCTTCTCCTCGTCCGATAATTTATCCTGCTTACTTTGCAAAAACTCCAAAAATAACGGATGAACCCTGTGGTCGCCGATAAAGCTGTCAAACCATACAAACGGTACCAGTTGAGGTGCATGCTCTGCGAGTAAGCCGTCATGGAAGGTCTCGTCGAGCTGCGTAAGCGGTAAGTCCGGGGTAAGTGATAGTTGTATCAGCCTTATTTGAGCGTTTTCCGGAATGTTATCAAATACTTCTGTTTCGAGCAGCTTAAATATGTTCTGTTTTGCGGATTTCAACGCCCGGTCAAGGTCGTGGGGATTTTTTTCAATTATGAGCGAAAGCATTTTCAATGCCAGAGCCCAGCCGTTTGTGGATTTTGCGATCTTTTTTATATCCTTTTCAGAAAACAGAGTTTTGCAGTGAGTGAAATAATCTGAAATTTCATCTTCCGTGAATTGCAGTTCATCTTCCGTGATAATACACGCAACGCCCTTTGAAAACAAAGATACCGTGTTGATTTCAGGTTCTTTTCTTGAAATCAAAATAATGCATGAATCCGGCAATTGCTGCTGGGCGCAACGTTCCACGAAGGTGAGTACCTGCGGATCGGTTATTACATGAAAGTCATCGTGCACAAGGTAGGTTTTATGCGAGCGATGCTCTGTACTTCTGAGTAATTCGCCAAACTGTTTGAAGCGGGCAAGCGTTTCAGGAAATCCGAGCTGACGCAAGCCGGCTGCCAAATCGGGATTATCCATGGAAACAGTGTGCACGATACTCTCCCAGAAATGAGAGATAATATTGTCACTTGCGCTGAGTTGTATCCATCGGATAACAGAGCTTTCCTGCTGCTTGAGGTAGTGATAGACCGCCTGAGTTTTCCCGTATCCGGCTCCCGCAATCATATATACAAGTTTACAACGTACAGCGTTGTCCAAAATCCTGTCAAGGCGGATGCGGGGCATAAATCCGGCAGTCAATGAAACACCTTCTAATTCAGGCTTTGCAGAAATATCCATAAAAAAGCCAACCCCTGTTACTCAAGTATTTTTCGCATATTATGCTAATCCAAAGGAGTCATTCGGCAATAAATCGCCGGGTGACAAGCACCAAGAAGATTGTAACAGGGGTCAGTTTTTTTGTCAATTTATCGTGCAATATTTTGCACGAATTTATCGGGGACAGGGGGACCAGGACAGGGGGACGGTTCATCTGTCTTGTTTACGTTGGAGCAGCCAGCAATGTCCATGTGAACACCGATTTAAAATCGCCTTCTACTACGGTGTTAAGTGCTGTTTGTGCTTCTATTCTGTAGTCCAACTGTGTCCAGTGCCATTTTATGCTTTCGCCTTTTACGCCGGTTCTTGTGATTACTATAAGCGGATCAGAATTAAGTTCTATCGGGGTAGGATCGTCCCCGAGCCGGGGTATTGCAACCGGATTTGCTCCGATTATTCCTGTATTGTTATCAAATGGAGTTGTTTGCAGAGTCAAAGTCCAATTGTTATGCTCTGTATTAGCGATTTCAAAGCCGTAACTCCACTTATCCGCGCCTTCAAGATAGTCTGACAGAACATTACTCGCCCCCGGGGCATCGCCGTACGGTCCGACAGGATTCACCGTAAGCAGTTCTCTTTTCCCGAAATGGATAGTGTCGGGTACACGGAGCAGAGCGAACGTTGTGGATTCCTGCGGCTGGTACAGTACCAAATCAGGGCTATTACCGGGGTTACGGGGTATGACATACCATTCACTTCTCGGATTACCGGTACCAAGGTAGTTGAAGCGCAGTGCTTCATGGTTGTTTGCGTTTCCTTGTCCCGGAGCCATACGCGCGATTACTGTCAGCCCTGTTGCCAAGCTTGCGCTGTCTTTTACATGTTCTCGTATATTGATACTGGCACCATTTCCAAGCGGTCCTACAATGTTAACAATTTGATTGGGGTTATTATTTGTTGTGTAGCGGTCAATATAATCGTCATTTTTATCACGGCCGACTTTCGGATTGCCGCTGACGTTTATTGTTGCACCGTCGTACCATGTAATGCCTTTGCTGTTGCCTGCGAAGTTACCGTATATCTCGCCGCCGTACAGGTTCAGAACCGCTCCTTCTCCGAGTAAAATAGCACCACCTATGTATTGATCGGGGTTGCTGGTGGAAAAGTTTGTACATGTGTTGTTGGTGATTATCGTTCCATCGACTACCGTAAATACACCCGGGACAATGATGCCTTCCGAATCCATGCCTTCCGAAACAAAAGCACCGCCGCCAAAATTCCAAGCCTCGTTATTTGCTATGATTTTCTCGGTGAGTCCACCCGTGTCGGGGTTTTTGGTTTCAAAGGTGCCGCCCAGTACGCGTATGCCGCCGCCGCGACCACCTTCGGATAGATTATTTGTAATGACACCCCCGTACATTATGAATTCGCCTTTTGGGGCAACATAAACACCGGCGCCTTCAAGTGTTGTCCTGTTATTGTGTATACTGCCGCCGTTCATCGTGAATCTTGTACCCGGACCGACATACACTCCGCCACCGCCGTAATGAACGCCGGTACCACCGGTAGCTGTACGATTGCCGGTAATCGTGCCGCCATTCATTATGACATTGCCTTTATATATGGTCACGCCGCCACCACCGTGAACAGCACCTCTGCTGTAGTTGTTAACTATCCGCGCACCATCTTCAATAAAGAGGGTACCGCCATTTACCGTTATACCGCCGCGCGCATTGCCTGCGGTGATAGAAGTGGGGGTATACGTTTCAAAAGCTCTTAATAATACATTTTGCAATGTCAAAGTTGCACCCTCATTTATAACAAAGTGCCGGACATTTCTGAACATTCCCAGTGGAAGATCGTTCTCGCTTTCTTCAGAAGTGAGTGTTATATTATGACCTCCCGGAACCGTGATTGCGTCATTAAATAATATCCCGCCGCTTATCTGAGCTATTACAGGGGTTCCCTCTTTGATAGCAGCATTGATCGTTGCGGCATTGGCATCACCCACAAAGAAGGCTGCCTGAGCAGGGGTTAGTTCGCCATTGACCAGGTTATTGAGATAGAAATACCCGTTGACCTGTGTTGCTATAAGGACTCCGCCGCGCAGCATTGAGAAGTTTATAATATCGCATGTGCATTTGTCTTCGCAGTATTCGCAAATGTCACATATACACTCTTCTTCGCAGTATTCGCAAATGTCACATATACACTCTTCTTCGCAGTATTCGCAAATATCGCATATACATGCTTCTTCGCCATAGAATTCGCAATAATATATGCGGTCGATAGCGTTGCTCCCGGTATAGCTCACGTCATCGTCATTGATGTCGTCTGAATTATCAGGGTTGGTATGCGCTGTGTCGTCATATGCCGTGTTGTCATACGTCGTTTCGTCATACGTCGTGTCGAGGACAGGGGGATCGTCCCCTTGTCTTTCGTCTAGGACGGGGGGATCGTCCCCTTGTCTTTCGTCTAGGACAGGGGGATCGTCCCCTTGTCTTTCCGCCGTGTCGTCATTAACTGTGTCGATAATGACACTTTCTTCGCCGCCGGTGTCACTCGGCAATATAACAGGTTCGGCGTATTCCGCCGGTTCTTCTGCGGAGTATAAATCTTCCGCAAATGCATGCTCAATCGGTATTGGTATCATCACAATAGTGGATATCAGCATACTGATTGATATGAGAATTGCATATAGTCGTTTTTTTGATAGATATTTTTTCACTACTTCACCTTCTTAAGTTATGTTGGCACATCCTGCAATGTCCAGGTAAATACTGATTTGTAGTCGCCGGGTACTACCGTGTCCATTTTTGTTTGTGCCTCTATTCTGTATTGCAATTGGGTCCAGTGCCACACCAGGATTGCATTTTTGATGTCACTTGAAAATACTTGGAGCGGAGCCGAAGTAAGATCTATCGGGGTTGGATCACTTTCGCCGTTTCGCAGTGCCACCGGGATTGCTCCTACTATACCGTCCGTGGTTACAAATGGTGTTGTTTGCAGTGTCATAGACCAGACATCATACCTTGTATTAACAACCATAAACCTGTAAAGCCAATTCTCATACCCGTTCGGACCCCCGCTTGCATAGTCTGCTTCCACATTGCTCGCTCCCGGCGCATCTCCGTACGGTCCTGCAAGGTTCGTTGTATACAGGTCTCTTTCCCCAAAATAGATATCGTCAGGAGTCATGATAAATGCGAATCTTGAGGTGTCCGGTATCCGTTCCAATATTAAATCAAGGTTATTATTACCGGGGTCACGCGCTGCTACACGCCATCCGGTTTTTACCTCGCTATTGTTCAGGTAGTGAAATTGGCTTGCTACTCTAGCGGATGCAAACCCTCCCGGTATCATGCGGGCGATTACTGTCAAGTCGTCCGTATAATCCGGTCTTCCAATGTCGGTTATATGATCGCGTATATTAATACGGGCAAAATTCCCAACCGGTCCTACAAGATTTATAATTTGATTTGGATTATTTGTTGTTGTGTAGCGGTGTATATAATCGTCATTATCGTTGTATCCGACTATCGGATGGTTTCTGAGATTGATTGTGCCGCCGACCCAGGTAATACCCTTGCTGTTGCCTGCATTATTACCGTATACCCCGCCGCCGTACAGGTTCAGAGTCGCATTGTCGCTAAGTATAATTACTCCCCCTAATGATTCGGATGTATTATTTGTGATGACACCCTTGTGTATTGTAAAGCTGCCACCCGGAGCAATGAAAACACCGCCGCCGCCATGTTGAGGTCCCGGAGCATGGTTGGTTTTATTGTTCGAGATTGTTCCGTCGTTCAGAATAAATTGACCGAGTACATATACACCTCCGCCGCCTGTAAGAATGCCACCGGAGCTACCGCCGAATACCGCATTGTTATTATCTATTATGCCGCCGTTCATCGTGAAGCTGCCGCCCGGTCCGACAAGCACTCCGCCGCCGCCGCGATGACCGCCGTTACCGGTGGTTGCACGGTTGCCTGTAATCTCGCCGCCATTCATTATGACTTGGCCGCTATTTATGGTCAAAGCGCCACCGCCGTCATTGGCACTTCTGTTGTGGTTATTTATTATTCGCGTACCATTTTCAATAATAAGAGTGCCGCCATCTACCGTTATCCCGCCGCGCATACTGCCGGCATCGACAACTGCGGGGTTTGGCGATTGAAAAGCACTTAAATGTGCACTTTGCAACGTCAATGTTGCACCCGGATCTATAATAAAGTGCCGGATGTCTCTGAGCATGGTCAGCGGAAAATTACCGCTTTCGGAATTGATTATTATATTATGACCGCCCGGAACCGTGATAGTGTCCATAAGTATGAAGCCGGAGCTTATCTGCGCTATGACAGGGGTTCCCGCTTTGATTGCGGCGTTGATCGTTACGGCGTTGGCATCACCAACAAAGTCGGCTGCCTGGGCTTCGTTTACGTTACCGGCGATTACATTTTCGAGATAGTTAAACCTATTGATATCCGTAGCTATAAGGACTCCGCCGCGTATCTTTGAAAAATCTATTACATCGCATGTGCATTCGCCTTCGCAGTATTCACAAATGTCACATGTACACTCTTCTTCGCAGTATTCGCATATATCGCACAGACATGCTTCTTCGCCACATGCCTCACCACACATTTCGCCACACATATCACTGCATTTATCGCCGCACTTATCGCCGCATAAATAGCATATAGCGTAAGATTCAGTTTCAGCATATTGGATGGTATCGTTGTCCGTGCCGCCATCGGTATTGCACACACACACGTCTTCGTTGCAAATCGTACACTGCCGGATATCGCTATGTTCACATACATATACGTCTTCTTCGCAATACTCACAAATCGTGCTGTCACTATCGCTGCTCCCGTCGCTGCTCCCGTGGTTGCTTTCGTGGTTGTTTTCATCATAGCCTTCGCCATCGTCACTGATGTCGTATATATCACTTATGTCGTTGTAAGTTGTGTCATCATCATTTGTGTTTAAATCGATGCTTTCGCCATCATCGTCAACTGTCAATGTGATGGGTTCTGCGTATTCCGCCGGTGTTTCCGCAGAGTATAAATCCTCCGCGCTGACATGCGCAATCGGTATTGGTATCATCACAATAGAAGATACCAGCATACTGATTGATATGAGAATTGCATATATTCGTTTTTTAGATAGATGTTTTTTCATTACTATCACCTTCTTAAGATATGTTTGAGGACAGGGGGGCGGTTCATCTGTCTTGGGGAGCAGTCTCCAGGACGGGGGGACGGTTCATCTGTCTTGTTGCATTCCCTAGGACAAAGTGGATAGTTCATCTATATTTAGGACAGATGAACCGTCCCCTTGTCTTATGAACCGTCCCCCTGTCTTGTTACGTTGGGACATCCTGCAATGTCCATGTGAACACCGATTGAAAATTATCTGCAATTACGGTGTTGAGTGCTGTTTGTGCCTCTATTCTGTAGTCCAGTTGTGTCCAGTGCCATTTTATGCTATCGCCTTTTATGTCAGTTATTGTGATTACTCTCAGCGGTGTAGAGTTAAGATCTATCGGAGCCGGATTGTTAACGTTCTTGCGGATAGCGACCGGATTTGCTCCGATTACTCCGGCTGAGTTTCTAAATGGAACTGTTTGCAATGTCAAAGTCCAGTTGTCATGCTCTGTGTTTTCTATTTCAAAGCCGTAACTCCACTTTTCCGCGCCTTCAAGGTAGTCTGACACGACATTGCTCGCCCTAGGAGCATCGCCGTATGGTCCGACAAGAGTCGTCGTAAGCAGTGATCTTTCCCCAAAGTGAATATTGTCGGGTACACGGAGAAGAGCAAACTTTGTGGAAACCGGCGGCTGGTACAGTATCAAATCAGGGTCATTACCGGGGTTACGAGGTATGACATACCATGTACTTCTCGGATCACCGGTACCCAGATAATGGAAGCGTTGTGCCTCATGGTTGTTTGCATTTCCAAGTTCCGTGTTCATACGTGCGATTACTGTCAGCCCTGTTTCCACATCTTCCGACCTTGCCCTGTCACCTGTATGCTCCCGTATATTAATACGAGCATTATTCCCCAGCGGTCCTACAATATTTATAATCTGATTAGGATCATTAGTTGTTGTAAACCGGTCAATATAATCGTCATTATTGTTGTATCCGACTATCGGATTGCCACTGATATTAATTGTGCCGCCAAACCAGGTAATACCTTTGCTGTTGCCTGCGTTATTTCCGTATATCGCGCCGCCGTGCAGGTTTAGAGTCGCATTGTCTCTAAGTAAAATCGCTCCGCCAACTGAGTCTGATGTATTATTTGCGATAACACCATTGGACATTGTGAAGCGCCCTCCGGGTGCAACAAAAACACCGCCGCCGCCATGCTGAATTCCCGCAACCTGATTAGTCCGGTTTCTCATAATTGTTCCGCCGGTAAAATTAAACTCGCCTTCTACATATACACCACCGCCGCCCGTAAGATTGGCGTCGGAACCGGTGCTGGCTGCTACAAGGTTGTTATCTATCAAGCCGCCGGTCATCGTGAACTTGCCGTTTGGTCCTACATACACGCCGCCGCCGCCGCGATAATTGCTGTTGCCGGAGGTTGAGCGGTTGCCTTTTATCTCTCCGCCATTCATTATGGCTTCGCCGCTGATTATGGTCAAACCACCACCGCCGCCGTCGGCACTTCTGTTATGATTGAATCTTATTTCCGCACCATCTTCCATAATAAGAGTACCGCCATTTACCAGTACACCTCCGCGCACAGCGTTAGCACCGACGGTCAAGGGGTGTTGTGATACAAAAGCAGCTAATACTGCTTTATGCAATGTTAATGTTGCACCCGGCTCTATAACAAAGTGTCGGAAGTTCATAATCATGCCCAGTGGAAAATCATACTGGCTTTCTTCAGAAGTGAGAATTATATTATGACCGCTCGGAATTGTGATTTCTTTATGTAAAAAGAATCCAACGCTTATAATGCCTATGACAGGGGTTCCGGCTTTGATTGCGGCATTAATCGTATCAGCATCATAATCACCCACAAAGTCCACTGCCTGAGCTGCGTTTACGTTACCGGTGATTATACTATCGAGATAGTTGGATCTGTCGACTTTCGTCGCTATAAGGACATCACTGCGCAGCATTGATAAATCTATTACATCGCATGTACATTCTTCTTCGCAGTATTCACAAATGTCACATGTACACTCTTCTTCGCAGTATTCGCAAATATCACATGTACACTCTTCTTCGCAGTATTCGCAAATATCGCACAGGCATGTTTCTTCGCCGTAGAGTTCGCAATAATATATGTTGTCGATAACGTTGCTCCCGGCATTGCTCTCGTTGCCGTCGCTGATGTCGTCACTGATTTCGTCCGTATTCTCTGAGTCGGTATATATCGTATCGTCATATGTTGTGTCATCATATGTTGTGTCATCATACGTTGTATCATCGAGGACAGGGGGATTGTCCCCTTGTCTTTCGTCGTCATACGTTGTGTCGATAACGTCGTCGTCAAAGCCGTCATCGTCCACAGGCAGTATTATAGGATCGACGTATTCCGCCGGTTCTTCAACGGAGTATAAGTCCTCAGCACTGACATGCGCAATCGGTGCCGGTATCATCACGATAGTGGATACCAGCATACTGATTGATATGAGAATTGCGCATACTCTCTTCTTTGTTAAGTATTTCTTCATTATGTCACCTTCCTTAACGGTTATGTTGCTATATTTGCCCTTTTTTTGAGTATTAAAAGGGCAAATATGCGGATTTTTTGGGTAGATATGTTCGCATTTTAACTTTTTCCCGAAAAATCCGATACACAGTATCCTGTATATTTTATCCTGTCGGAATAATCTGTAACGTCCATGTGAATACGGATTGGAACTCGCCTTCTGCTACGGTGTCGAGTGCTGTCTGTGCCTCTATCTTATAATCTAATTGTGTCCAATGCCATTTTATGCTCTCTCCTCTTTCGTTTCTTTTTGTGGTTACTGTCAGATGGGTCGAGGAGAGGTCTGTCGTTTCGGGGTTATCCGTATCTTTGCTAACGGCAATCGGAGTTGCTCCGATTATGCCGTCTCTGTTTGTAAAGGGAGTTGCTTGTAAAACCAAAGACCAGTTATTGTAAATTGTATTTATGACTTCAAAACCGTAGTGCCAGTTTTCTACACCTTCATCAAAGTCCGACAATACATCGCTCGCTTTCGGAGCATCACCGTACGGTCCGACAAGATTCGTCGTAAGCAGCGGTCTCTCTCCAAAATGGATATCGTCGGGTACACGGAGAAGAGCGAAACCGGTGGGTGTCTGGCTCAATACTAAACGTTTATCTCTGTTTGGGGTATGCGGCAGTACCCGCCATGTATTTCTCGGATTGCCTGTTCCCATGTAGTGGAAAGCCTCTGCGTCACTGTTTGTTGCGTTTCCGGATTCTCTTTCGGCAATTACAGTCAGCTCGTTTTCCGAATTGTTTGGTCTTCCCTTGTCATGAACAAGATCACGTACATTAATATGAGCATTTCTCCCAAGCGGTCCGACAATATTAATGACCTGGTCGGGATTGGTACTTTGGTTGTACCGGTGGATAGAATCAGTATCGTTAGTTCTGCCAACTCTCGGATTGCCTTTTACATTAATCGTGCCTTCGACCCAGGTTATGCTTTTACTATTGCCCCCGACATTATTATATATCTCACCGCCGTACAGGTTTACTATCGCATCGCCGACGATCATAATTGCCCCGCCTATCGAGGTTTCAATATTTGCACTTGCACCTGCGTTGGCACGGTTTCCGGTAATTACCGTTCCGTCGACTATTGTTAAAATGCCGTCACTCATGAAAGACCCGTGCATATTCCCCCGCACGGAAAATGCGCCTGCGTTACTGGCTGAGCGATTGCCTCTGATAATTTTTTCAGTAACTTCACCGGGAGGGTTTGCTGTAATAAACCGACCACCCATGATAAGTACTCCGGCACCGCCATGCCCGCTGGTGGAGTTTTCGGTTACATTATCCGTGATTTCACCCTCGTACATAGTGAACAAACCCGACGGGGAAAGAAATACGCCGCCGCCTTCCCAGTTCGTAAAATTATTGTGTATGCGTCCGCCGTGCATTTCTACTGTTCCTTCAGCAAATATGCCTCCGCCGCCTGACCAAATTGAAGTTGCTTCACGATCTCCGCGGTTTCGGGTTATAAGCCCGTTGTACATCACCATTGTGCCGGTTTCGCCTACGAAGACACCGCCGCCGCCGTTTTGATTTCCGCGAGCCGGGACAGTTCTGTTGTTTTCGATTTTGCCGTCTCTAAACTCAAAGTAGCCTTGTACATATACGCCTCCGCCGCCTGTGTGAAGAAAGTGGGTAGTGCTCACCTCCGGTGTCGAGAGATTGTTGATTATTTCGCCGCCATCCAGTATGAATCTGCCATTTTCGCCGACATATACCCCGCCGCCGCCACGCTCCGGACCGGCAGACGGGTTTGCACGGTTGCCGGTAACCTTGCTGCCTTTATTCATTATGAACTCGCCGCTGAATATAGTCACGCCACCGCCGCCATCGGCACCTTCGTTGTAGAGGTTGTTGTTTATTTCCGCTCCGGCATTTGCAGTCAGTTTGCCTCCATCTACGGTAATCCCGCCTCGCGTTAGTGCGTAGGTTGGGTGTACCCAGATGTCTGCTCTTATTATAATGCTTTGCAGCGTCAGCTCTGCGTTTTGTTTGATGACAAAATGACGGAAATTCCCTCTTGTCTGCAATGCATGAAGACCGGTTTGCGAAACTATCGTTATGTCACGATTTTCCTCAATCGTGATTGTTGAAGTAAACGCAAAACCGGTGCTTATCCGAATTACAACCGGAGTCCCCTCTTTGATAGCTTCATTAATCGTATCGGCATCGGCACCGGCTCCAAAGTTTGCTGCTTGGTTTGTTGTTATGTCTGCATTTATTATGTTGTTGAGCAAGAGAAAATTATTGACGTTGGAAGCTATAAGGATTTCGCTGCGCAGCATTGAGCGGTCAATGTCATCGCATATGCACTCCCCTTCGCAATATTCACATTCTGAGTTGTCACAGACATCGCTTTCGGCATGGTTATCTGTATTGTGCTCCACATTGTCACTAATATCGCTTGCATCGTTATTATCTGTTTTCTCGATGTTCTCTGTGTCGTTATCTATTGCCTCATCATCCATTGAATCTATAATATTGTTTTCATTAATATCCTCGATGTTTTCAGTGCCCTCAATATCCTCGATGTTTTCAGTGCCCTCAATATCCTCGATGTTTTCAGTGCCCTCAATATCCTCGATGTTTTCAGTGCCCTCAATATCCTCGATGCTTTCAGTGCTTTCAATATTTTCGATGCTTTCAGTGTTTTCAATATTTTCACTGTTCTCACTGTCTTTTTTATCGTCATCGTCAGTTGACAGCATGATAGGTTCTGCGTATACCGGAGGGTGTGATCCCTCTGCACTGACATGCTTAATCGGTATTGATATCATTACGATTGCAGATATCAACATACTGATTGATATGAGTATTGCAAATATTCTTTTTTTCAATTGATGCTTTTTCATACAGCACTTCCTAACCGGCGGGGTTGCTCTTTAACCCATTTTTGTGAGTTTTTTGTGGTTTTTTTGCCTCTTTTTCGGTATTTATATCAGCATTTTAATGCTACCCGTCAATTTTCGATACACAGTATCCTGTAAATCTTCAGAGGAGCATTTCAGGACAGATGAACCGTCCCCCTGTCTTGCTGTCTTGTAATCAGGACAAGGGGACGGTTCATCCGTCTTGACATAGCTCCATATTGATGGTATTGTGGCTTACCCTTTGTATCATGGGGGATTTTAGACGAATCAGGGAAGTGATTTAAATATTATTAAGTGTTGGCATTTTATTTATACTCATGCTTATCAGCGGAGTATTTTCGGCTATGGAAATAGCATTGAGTTCATCGAACAGAACAAAAGTAAAGGTGCTTTCGGAGTCAGGTGATAAAAACGCCGGGCGGCTTCTTAAAGCTCTTGAAGAACCTATCAGCTTCTTTGCGACAACACAGCTCTATATCACCTTCATAACATTGTTTTCCGGTATGTATGCTGCTGCATCATTTACGGAACCTATCGTTGAATGGGTTCTCGGATTTAATATAAATATTTCAAAAACCGTAGCAGAGACAATAGTTTTTATCGCAGTTACGGTTATTCTGACATATTTTACATTGATTTTCGGTGAACTGATCCCAAAGCGGATTGCATTGAGAAAAGGCATCGTGTTTGCTCTTGCCACAATTCGTCTGCTAAACATACTATCTGCAATTGTTTACCCGTTCGTAAAGCTCCTGTCGATATCGGCAAGCTCGCTTTTGAGGCTTTTCGGAATAAAAAACGACGAAAATGTAGAAGAAATCACAAAAGAAGAACTACGCATGATGCTTAAATCGAGCAGCGAGTCCGGAAGCATCGACGACAGTGAACTTGACATATTAAGCCATGTGCTTGAGCTTGACGAGAAAACAGTTGTAGACGCCAGTGTACACAGAGTTGACATTGTTGCCTTGCCTATGACAGCCGGTTTTGACGATGTTATTAACATATTCATGGAAAAACAAATCTCACGCCTGCCAATCTACGACGAGAGTATTGATAACGTCAAGGGTATTATACATATAAAAGATATCTTAAAATACATGGTTGACAATAAGGACACATCCGGATTTAGCGTCGCCCCGCTGTTGCGTGAGCCGTTTTTCGCACCGTCGATTATGAAATCCGATGAGTTGCTTCGTGAAATGCAAAAGAATGCCGTCTATATGGCAATCATAGTAGACGAACATGGCGGCACGGTCGGTATAGTCACCATAGAAGATTTGGTTGAAGAAATCGTCGGCAACATTTCGGATGAGTACGATACTGTTGATGTATCGGATGTTACTCCTATGGATGATGGCTCTTATATCATGCAAGGCGGAGTGGAATTATCAAAAGTACAGGAGCTTTTTACAGTGGACTTACCCGTTGATGAATACGAAACCCTAAGCGGTTTTCTAATTGGTCAGCTAAGACGTATCCCCACCGAGGACGAAACCCCGGAATTGGAATACGAAGGACTTTTGTTCAGTGTTGAAAAAGTACACGACAAACGAATCGCCACCGTGAGGGTCTCAAGACAGGGGGACGGTTCATCTGGCTTACTATATAACCCCTGACCACATTACGTTATATAGGCGGTTGTTGCAATCTGCGTTCCATTCGTTGTTAACCCACGGATAGACGCAACTGCAGACCATTTCTTCGACAGGGTCAACTATAAGCACGCTGTGCCCGGCACCTTCGTGAAAATATGTTCCCGGTGATATGAGAGAGCCGGGAATATGACGCATATCAACACCTAAACCATATTTACGATCGGTATCGTTTGCTCCCCAGCAATAGTTCGGGACATTGAACAAACGTTGCGTAGACAGTGTTTCAACTGTTTTTCGTCCCAAAATTCTAACTCCGTCAAGCCGTCCCCATTGAGAAAGCATGAGTCCAAATCGCAGAAGATCATTTGTATTTGAGAACAGCGAAGCGCCGGGCATGACATCCCAAACACCGTTTTCACGTTTATTGCCGCTCGCAAGATCTTTAATCTCGTCCTCTGATTCCTCGTCGAATATTACACCGTTACGGAGTTCTTCCAAAGATGGATCAAATGTTGTTGCATTCATCCCCAAGGGCTTACATATGCGGTTGATGATAAACTCCTTGCTTCCTGTATCGGTTACCTTTTCTACTATCGCACACAATATTGCATAGCCGATTGAGCTGTATTGCCACTCTTCTCCCGGATTACGTCGCATTCCCGCGGATAATGCTGCGGCAATCCAATCTGTGTTCGCACCGTCAATCTCGTTTTGCCTGGAAATATGCTCCCACGAGCTGATGTGATGCTTATCCTCTATTATCCCCTCGTGATACAAGCCTGATGTATGGGTCAACAGATGAAATATTGAAATCTCATTGTATGGCGCACCATCAAATTGCGGGATATATTTAGCAACTTTGTCTTCGACTGAGAGTAAGCCATCTTCAACAAGCATCTGTATAGCAATTGATACGAACATTTTCGTTTGCGATGCAATTCTAAATATCGTGTCCGACTCCATCAGCAAATTTGAGTCAGTGTAATGCCGGCTTCCCAGCGCTGCTGCTGCGAACACCTTACCGCGCCTTGCAAGACGGTACGATACGCCGTTGATTATTTTATCGTTTATCATCCGTTCAAAGAACCTGTTTACAGTATCGAGCCTCGACTCTTCATATCCGACATCAGATGGATTGCATTCTGTTTTACTTCTTCTTATATCCATATTTACTCCATTCTTGTTTGTTACTTATATTCACGGGTAGGCTCGGAACAGTACTGTGCAAGTGCTTGTGTTACACATTGATTCAATGTGACGCCTTGTTTTGCCGCATTTATGCTTAGTTGTTTATGTAAGTAAGAATCTATCCTTACATTGAATTGTCCACTGTACGCTTTTTCCGGAGTCTTTCCGTATCTTTCACAAATATCCAAATAATCGTCTACTGCTTCGTAAAATGCAGACATCAATTGTTCTACTGTTGTAGCTTCGAAGGTAACAAGATCGTTTATGCCATGAATTTTTCCATGAAAAACCATATCATCCTGACTGAACTCCACTATACCCAGATATCCTTTATATTCAACACTATTCATATATCTCCGTTCTCCTTTAGGTTGTTTATGACATAGTTAATCAGGTATGCTTTTAGCTCATTACTCGGATGCGGCTTATCCAATCGTATAACGCAAGATGTCGTCAGATTAATAAACGCAACTCGCGAGCCGGATGTTTTTCCTTTATTATCTTTAGTATACCCAAGTGCTTTCAACAAACTAGATAATTCAGCAAAAGTGAAATCCTTCGGTTTAGATAATAACCGCATGATTTGCTTTTCTTTTTTACCCATACGCAACTCCATTAACCACATTTCAGTTACATTTTACATCAAGGTTTCCCGTTAGTCAAGTATTCTCTGCTATGTAAAAAAATTGGAAAAAACAAAGCAGGGGAAAACAAGACGTGGTCAAGACACATGAACCGTCCCCCTGTCTTATGAACCGTCCCCCTGTCTTGTGTTAAATTTCTACAAAGACAGATGAACCGTCCCCCTGTCTTGCATCAGAAGCAGGAAGCAGGAGAACTGTCCTCTTGCTTCTCCTGCTTCTCTATTGCTTCATCGTTAATTATTCCAACCACTTTGGTACTGCTTTAGTTAAATTCTTTAACTCATTTGCAATGAATTTGAAAGGACCTCCAAACTCATTTAAATAATCTGATTTGGCGGTCATATCTGAATGAATAGCAGACAGCATCTCGACAATTTGCTCAGTCTTTATATCATCGAATGCAGAGTGTGCAAATCTGACAAACTCATCTATCTTCACGCATATAGGTAATAGCGATTCTTTCTGCTTCGCACTTATGACAAAGCTTAATTTCTCAATTTCACCTCTGGTATAAAACAACAATACGTTCACCTGATATACAATGTCTAATAAACGCTCACGAACAGGGCGTTCCATAATTGGATTACTCTCAGGCATGACAAGTGTTTTGAAAAATTCAGTTGCTTCGGAAACACTATCATTTAACTTGATCAAGCTTTTAAGCATCGCTTTATCTTGTGGGTTTCGGCATATATCAATTTCAAATGCAATTGATATAATACTCAGCTTAAACTGACATTCTTCAAGCAGATTTACCGTCACTTCTTCAGCCGGTACGGATAGACTGTCTAATATGTTTGTAATCTCGTCTTTGATGTAGTCGTAACCGGTAATACCATCTACCGCGGTTTTGCCGGCATCGATTATTGTATTTAGTCTCTCTACAGCGGATTGTCGCATGTCATCGAATATAAGAGTTGACAGTTCGTTGAAGAATCCCGTGATTTTCGCAGACTTTAGTGAAGCCATCCGTGCCAGTTCTAAGTATTTATCGCAAAGAGCCTTTTGTAAAGTAATATGTTCGGGCTTTCCTCGCGAAATTGTTAAACCTACATTAAACGCTATTAAATTTGATTGAAATGCAATATCATCAAGCACTTTAACTATCGAGAATCGGTTTATGATTTCATCAGGGTGTTCAGCGATAGCAGTAATTCGGTTTAATACGTCCTTTGTTCTGTCTGCATATTTATCGGTCGCGCTGGATATCACATTCCAAAAAGGAATATACTCCGTAACTTCACATTTTCTAGAAGCATTTGCAGTGTCTTTTGCTTTTACGATAAAATTATTTAACTCCCGTATGATTTCATCTGTAGTTTTTGAATATGTCATTTTTGACCGCTCCTTTACATCTTTTTGGGATATAGCGGTGAGACCGTATTTTCGATACTCCTTCGGCGATACACCCATATATGCCTTAAAGCTGCGGGTAAAGCCTTCGCGCGAATCGTAACCGTAGTTTAGCGCAATGTCGAGTATGCTTGCGTCGCTATCAAGAAGTGCCCTGCCGGCAAGGGTTAACTTCCGTTTTGTTACATACTCCATCACACTATCCCCGATGATTTCACGAAAAATCCGCTGAAAATGATATTTGGAAAAGTAGACTCCATGCGCTATGTTTTCGACAGTCAGTTTTTCTGATATGCAGTTTTCAATTAACTCAAGAGAATGGAGTACAGATGTTTCTTTATCCAAATGGTCTCGCCTCCCATTAACAGAGTAACACATTAAAATCAATAATGCGTGACATATCGTGCTATCTTCCGGCAAAGGAAAGTCAACTCTATCGCAAGACAGGGGACGGTTAATCTGTCTTTTAAAACAATTCGCAAGACAGGGGGACGGTTAATCTGTCTGACAAGACAGGGGGACGGTTCATCTGTCTTTTCAAACAATTCGAAGCAAGGAGGCCGTGCTCCTGCGTCTTACTTTCCTCTATCCTTTAACAATCTTGCCAAGCTTCGGTCATATGAGGCTTCCGCTTCCTTTGAAAAGAAGCATGCCGGAAATTCCCCGTTTCGGGTGTGATAAGCCAAACAGTCACAGCACTTCCCGTGACGCGGACATGAATATGTGCAATTACATTCCATTGTTGTATTTTGTTGACAAGCCATTATGATACCTCCATATAGTCAGTAAGTTTAGAGTTGATAATGCAAATTGTAATCAGTATATGCTATAATAACAGATGTTGTTTATATTACATAGTTCTTGAGCGATTTATTTGCCGGTACAATCACCCACCCCCATCACAGTTCAAGACGCAGTGCTAATAATCCAAACCCGTGCTGCAATCTTTGTAGCAGAGCATTGTTAAATGACATATGCCGTCGGTTTTGCTGTTGTTACATAATTATGGTGGCATGTTTCCCGGAGGTTATTGTATGAAAACTGTAATTATTATTTTGAGTGCTGTTTGTATAGCTGTATTATTGCTCACATCCTGCGGAAAGACGCAGGGTGTGGATGATGATTCATCTGCTGATCCGGATGTTTCGTTTGAAGTCAAAACTGATTATATTGAATCTTATATATATCAGGCTGTCCGGTTATCTTTGCCGGTGACGGGTGATCAGCTCCAAGCGGCACATACACATGAGGGGCGGATATATCTGTGCTTTATTGATGGAGAACACGATGAACGGCAGAAGGCTGTTTTTATGAGCATTGCTGCCGACGGGAGTGATGTACAAAGAACGGAGATAGAGCTGAACCCTAACTCTGTTCTTTTGGACTTTTCCGTGACGGTTGAAGGGAATATCGCCGTATTCATATTGGAAAACAACGATGATGAAAAAGTCGTCTTCTATAGCGAGTACAACCGTGATGGGTATCAGGAGTTACGCCGTGACTTCAGCGAATTTTTCCGGGTCAATTTAGTTCAGCGTGATATAGATCAAGCTATTATATCGAACAGGAGTATTGTTGTTTCTGTTTGGAATCCCGGGGAATCGGAATTGTATTTATTATGTCTTGATAGTGAGCAGCATACAAGTTTTGAGCTAAATGATTCTCTGCATAGGTTCGGTGGTATTGTCAGGTTGCCTAATGAGAATGTTGCGGTTCTTGATACTGTTGAAGGCAAGCATACTCTTCGGGAAATTAATTTTGCAGAAAAGGCTTGGGGCAGGGATTATCCTGTCGCGCCGCGAAATTATGATTCGTTGTTTCCTGCATCCGAGAGTTCCTCATTTGATATACTGATGTCAGACGGAATATATTTATATGGCTATTGTACCGAAACCCGTGTGCAAATGACCTTGCTCGAATGGGTTGAGGCGGGGATATCCGGAGTTTTCCATGTAGGAGAAGGACATCTGGGAATAATGGCTAAACGCCTCAAGAGGCAGGGTTTCAAACGCTTTACACTTCTTGCTGATAAAGGATACTACAATGGCAGCGACTTACTCAAGATGAAAAGATTTAAAGTTA
>Ga0123353_10000656_pt1 | contig 42420 bp, 28 predicted proteins | sample TergutLab28metaG_3_FD_92763 | JGI IMG/M metagenome (GOLD analysis project Ga0123353, IMG submission 92763) | Labiotermes labralis P3 segment gut microbial communities from Petit-Saut dam, French Guiana - Lab288 P3 | ecosystem: Host-associated > Arthropoda: Insects > Digestive system > Gut ... | reverse complement strand
GTGTTTTTTTTTCACACCGCCGCCCCCCCCCCGCCCCCCCCCCCGCCGGGGGGGCCGCCCCCCCCCCCCCCCCCCATCCCCCCCCCGCCCCCCCCCCCCCCCCCCCCCCGTTTAATAACCCAGGTTCACGCGCAGCTTGCGTAATTTGCCGCGGCGACGCCGCGGCCCGTGACGCGGACATCCTGCCCGCGCGTCGCGAGGGCGTTCGCGCCCGCATCACGAAGGAACTTCACGCCGTCTTTTCACTTCGTCTATATCGTGTCACACGGGCAGGTGCCCGTGTTGTGTAACTCGCACGGTTGTCGAGGGAAGATTGATGTATAGAAAAAGGAAGAAGGAGTCAAAATCATGTGTTCATGGAAACGATTAGCCCTGCTGGCTGCGGTATGCGTGTTGGCGGCGGGAACATCCAATGCCGCCACCATCAAATTCCGCAGCGGCGACGGTGACGGAGCAATCGGCACGCCGGACCCGTACGTGATGGTGCTGCCGGGACCGCAGGGCGGATTCACGTCGCTGACGGCGTCCGACTTCGCCGCGGCCCGGGCAGGCAATCCGGCCGTCATCGTCTATGAGGCGTCGTGGGACATCCCGTTATCGACGGACTCCGCCGCGCGTCCCATCAACGTCAGCGGCATCAGGCAAAACTCGAATGAGCCGTCGGGGTTATACGCCATCCGGATCGACAACGAGTACGGCTACGCCACGAACGCGACGTTGGATTTGTGCTACAGCGTGGACGATTATCTGGGCCGGCGCAGCGGTCCGGGCTACTCGACGGTGGATACGGCGGCGGTGTATCTCAACGACAAACCGTTGACGGCGACCACGGGAGAAATGGCGCCCCCATACGCGAGCGAGTATAATGGCAAGGAGTGCGAACTTCACTTCACGGGGCTGACGCTCCAGGCCGGCGAAAACTGGATCTATATCAACGCCACAAACACGGGCTTCCAAGGAGCCGTGATATTCTCGGGGATGCTGACCTTCACCCCGGTGCCGGAACCAGTGAGTTTGTCGCTTCTGGCAGTGGGCGTCGCCGGTCTGCTGTCGCGACGGCGGCGGTGAGGTTTGCGCGGTCGCGATGACGACGTGAGTAACGAACTGGCTTGCCGGTTTGCGCTGTAGGGTGTTGTGGACGGCAAACGTTTTGTCCGTTCATAACGTCCTACAGCGCAAAGAGGCAAGCCATTGGAAATATTTTTCGACTACGACTGACGCGCCTAATAGTCTAACAGCCTAACAGTCTAACAGTCTGCTCGCTCACTCCACCACCAGTTGGATCGGGGTTCGTCGCACATGCTGGTGTCGTTCCCAGACCGGGTCGGTGCTGGGGAAGTCCTCGCGGCAGTGGACGCCGCGGGTTTCGGTGCGGCGCAGGGCCAGTTCCGTCACCAGTTGGGAGGCGGTCAGCATGTTTTGAATCTCCCAACCCGCCACCGTCATGAATTCCTTGTCGAGCACGTAGCGGCCCCAGAAATTCACGATGTCCAGCGTTTCGTCGAGGCGGTCGCCTCGCCGGCGGACACCGACGTTTCGCCACATCAGGCTGCGGAGGCTGTTGCGGATGTCGGCCAGGTCCAGTTCGGTGCGTTCGCTGGGCGGGTTTTTCCAGTCGATGGGCCGGGCGGCGAGATCGTCGCCCGCCAGCGACTCGCCGGCCGTCTGTCCGCACACGCGGCCGAGCACCAGCGCCTCGGTCAGACTGTTCGACGCCAACCGGTTCGCCCCGTGCAGTCCGGTGCAGGCGGCCTCTCCGCAGGCCAACAGGCCGGGAATGTTCGTCCGACCCTGTTCGTCGACCCACGCCCCGCCGATCATGTAATGGGCGGCCGGGTGCACGGGAATCAGATCGCGGCCGGGGTCGATGCCGAACGACCGGCACTGCCGGTCGATTCCGGGGAATCGTTTGGCGAACGCTTCGGCGCCCAGGTGCCGCACGTCCAGCGACACGTGCGTGGCACCGGTTTTGGCCATGCGGTCGAGGATGGCCCGGCTGACGACGTCCCGCGGGGCCAGTTCGGCCATGGGGTGGTATTCGGGCATGAACCGCGTTCCGGCGCGGTCGAGGAGGTAGGCGCCTTCTCCGCGGACGGCTTCGGAGATCAGCGAGCGGGTCGCTCCGGCGAGGTAGAGGACGGTGGGGTGGAACTGCATCATTTCGAGGTCGGCCAGGGTGGCCCCCGCGCGGAAGGCCAGGGCGAGGGCGTCGGCGGTGGCGTGCGAGGGGTTGGTCGTTTCGCGCCACAACATGCCCGCTCCGCCGGCAGCGAGGATCGTCTGCCGGGCGCGAATCATTTGCAGGCCGAACCGCGGATGAAACGTCAGCGCCCCGACGCACTGGCTGCCCGCTCCGCCGGCGGGCGGGTCGGTCAGCAGGTCGATCACGAAGCAGTGGTCGAACAGTTTTAACCGTTCCGTCGCGGCCGCTCGGGCCAGCAGGGCGTCCGAGAGCACGCGTCCGGTCGCGTCGCCGCCGGCATGGACGATGCGATGGGCGTTGTGTCCGCCCTCGCGGCCCAGCGACAGTTCGCCGTCGCCGTTCACGTCGAAATGGACGCCCCACTCGCACAGGGTTCGGATTTGCTCCGGCGCGTCGGCCACCACGCGCCGGACGACGGATTCGTCGCTCAGCCGGTACCCCGTCGCCAGTGTGTCGCGCACGTGGGCGTCGAGACTGTCGCCGGCGTCCATGACGGCCGCCAGCCCGCCCTGGGCGTAATACGTGTTCGAGTCGCCCGGCCTGGCCTTGGTGGCGACAATCACCTCGCCATACGCCGCCGCCTCCATCGCCGCCCGCAACCCCGCCGCCCCACTGCCAATCACCAACACGTCCGTAAAAATATGCGGCAGCCGGCGACTCTCAAAACTAATCAAATACCGACGCTGAAGATACAGACTTTCCATGCGTGCTCTCGCTGATTCGTTAACTCGTTCACTCGTTGACTCGTTATAACAGCGACCAGCGACAAGTGACAAGCGACAAGAGAAGGAAAATTTTGTCTTCTAACACGTTCGCACGGCATGAAAACACGAAATAAACCGTGTCTGCTTCGTTCCGCTACTCCCGTAATCCCCACGAAAAATTCGCGGGAATTCGCGGGAATTCGCGGCTGAAATTCGTGTATAGTGCCGTTCGAAAGGAGACCCCATGACTCCACGCGAGCGCGTCATCACGGCCTTGAAACATCGGGACACGGACATTGTGCCGTATCAGGTGGATTTTACATTGGAGGCCCATCGCAAGGCGGCGGCGTATTATGGCGATGAGCGAATCGAACGCCACATTGGCAATCATTTGTCCAACGCGATGTATGACATCTACACGGCCACGCATCGCGACGTCGGCGACGAGCGGTTTCAGGACCATTTCGGCGTGGTGTGGAACCGGACGGTGGACAAGGACATCGGCAACGTGGAGGGGCTGTGCCTGCCCGAACCGACGCTGAGCGGCTATGCGTTCCCGACAGTGGATGTGGAGTTTTACCGGGAGATTTACCGCCGGTTCGTCGCGGACAACCCGGACACGTTCCGGCTGGGGGCGATCGGGTTTTCGCTGTTCGAGCGGGCCTGGACGCTGCGGGGCATGGAAAATCTGCTGATGGACATGGTCGAGCAGCCAGCCTTCGTGGACGAACTGCTGGAGCGGATTTGCGAGTACAACCTCGGCGCGATCCGGGTGGCGATGGAGTTCCCGATCGACGCCGTGCATTTCGGTGACGACTGGGGCCAGCAGCAGGGCACGATCATGGGCCCGGCGATGTGGCGGCGGTTCATCAAACCGCACCTGGCCCGCATGTACCGCGAGGTGAAGGCCCGCGGCCTGTACGTCAGCCAGCACTCCTGCGGCGACGTTCGTGAACTGATGGGCGACCTGGTGGACATCGGCCTGGACATTTTCAACACCTTCCAGCCGGAGATCATGGAACCGGTCTGGGCCAAGCGGGAATTCGGCGATAAACTGACGTTCTGGGGCGGCATCAGCACGCAGCGGGTCCTGCCGTTCAAAACGCCCGCCGAGGTCCGCGAAAACGTGCAGTACATGCTCCGCACGATGGGCCAAAACGGCGGGTACATCTGCGCCGGCACCCACGACATCCCCGCCGACGTGCCCACGGAAAACCTCGTCGCGATGATCGAAACCCTGCGCGGACAACACAGCGGAACACACAGCCCGTGGTAAAACCACCCGCCGTCTGCTAGCATAGACGGGATGCCCAAGCGGAATTTCATTGTGATTCTCGCCATGCTGGCGGCGGCGGTGGCGGCGTTGTACGTGGCCAGACCGGCGGGGAGTCCACCCGCGCAGGGCACGCCCATACCGGCGGACCTGGCCCCGCTGGCCAACGCGCTCGAGCAGGTGCGGCAGAAATACCGCCAGCCGGTGGACGACGGCCTTCACCAAAAACTCCTCCAGGGCGCGGTGGCGGGCTTGGTCGAGCAGCTCGATGCCTACTCGACCTACATCCCGCCCGACCAGGTGGAGGCGTTCAATCAGCGGCTGATGGGCGCGGGGCACGGGATCGGACTTTGCGTGGAGGTCGCCGACGGGCACGTGGTCGTGATCGGGCCTCTGATCGGCAGCCCGGCCCACCGCGCGGGAATTCGCGGCGGCGACGTCATCGAGTCCGTCGACGGAACCCCGCTGGCCGGCCTGTCCATCGACCAGGTTTATCGGCTCTTGGACAACCCCTCGGACTCGCAGGCCCGGCTGGTCGTCCTCCAGGGGCCGGGGAAACGCGCCGCCCTCGCCGTTCCGCGCGTGGACCTCGCGCTCGAAACCGTCCAGGGTCTCTACCGCGACCGGGCCGGACAATGGGTCCACACCACCCAGTCCGCCCCCGGCGTCGCCTACATCCGCGTCCGCGAATTCGTCCGCTCCACACCCGACGACCTCCACCGCGTCCTGACCGCCCTGGGCACGCCGCGCGGCATCGTCCTCGACCTCCGCGACAACCCCGGCGGAATGATGGAAGCCGCCGTTGCCACGGCCAACTTTTTTCTCGCCAAGGGGCGAATCGTCACCGCCCTGGACCGCTCCGGGCAACCGCAGGCCTTCGACGCGCGACGCGACAACCTCTACAGCGATACCATCCCGCTGGTGGTGCTGGTGAACGGACGAACGGCCTCGGCGGCCGAAATCGTCGCCGGGGCGCTCTGGGTGCACAACCGCGCCGCCGTCACCGGGGAACGCACGCTCGGAAAAGGCTGCGTGCAGAGCATGATCTCGCTGGGCGAGTTGGGACAGATCAACCTCACCACGGCGGAGTATTACCTTGCCGACGGCTTGTCCATCACGCGCGAACCCGGCGGCGACCTCTGGGGAATCGAGCCCCACCTGCCCGTCGGGCTGCTTCACGAGGCCGATGTTCAGGCCCTGCGAATCCGGGCCGAGGTCATCCCCTCGCCCACCCCCACCACCGTGCCGGCCGGTATGGAAACCATGGAACGCATGGAAGAAAAATTCCTCCGCCTCGACACCCAACTGGCCCAGGCGTTGGCGCTGGTCCAGGACGCGACGGAAATGAAGAGCGTAATTAAGCAAGGCGCCGCGGCACGAGACAAACGAATGCCGGCGACAGCGCCGAGCCACAAATAGACTGTTAGGCTGTTAGGCTGTTAGGCTGTTAGGCTGTTAGGCTGTTAGGCGCAGACTTATGAAAGAGTAGGCCTAATGTTTCGAAGCCTGCGCCTAACAGTCTAACAGCCTAAAAGCCTAACAGTCTAAACGGTTGATGTTATGACAAGCGAAACGTTCATCCTGGGTCTGGAGTCTTCCTGCGACGAGACCAGTTGCGCCGTCGTTGCCGACGGGCGGCGGGTGCTGTCCAACGTGGTCGCGACGCAGATTGATCTGCACGCGCGGTTCGGCGGCGTGGTGCCGGAGATCGCCTCGCGGGCCCACATCGAAGCCGTCAACACCGTCATCGACCAGGCCTTGACCCGCGCCAACATCACGCCCGAACGCATCCACGCGGTGGCCGTCACCTGCGAACCCGGACTCATCGGCTCGCTGCTGATCGGACTGATGGCCGCCAAAACGCTCGCCTGGGCGTGGGACGTTCCGCTGGTGGGCATCAACCACGTCTACGCCCACGCCTACGCCGCCGCCCTGGACACCGACCCGATCGACTACCCCGCCGTCGCCCTCATCGCCTCCGGTGGACACACCGCCCTGTACCGACTCGCCGGCCCGCTGGACATGGACCTGCTCGGCACGACCATCGACGACGCCGCCGGAGAAGCCTACGACAAAGTGGCGAGCATCCTGCAACTGGGGTTCCCCGGCGGACCGGCCGTGGAAAAATCCGCCCGCGACGGAAACCCCTCCGCCATCGCCTTCCCCCGAACCCTGCTGGAAGGCCAATCCCTGGACTTCTCCTTCAGCGGCCTGAAAACCGCCGTCCTGTATTACGTCAACGGCATGCCCGAGCACCCCAAGCGAAAACGTGACGCGGGCGTCTCGCCCGCGCGTGTCGAGGGCGTCTCGCCTTCGTGTCTCGCGGGCATCTCGCCCGCGCCGAGCGACGAAGGCGGCTTGACGTCCTCCAGCGGCCAGGCTAATGGAACGCACAACGCGGGCGGGACGCCCGCGCCACGTCGCCTCGCGTCGGTCGCCGACATCGCGGCCAGTTTCCAAGCCGCCGTCATCGACGTGCTGCGGATCAAGATGCGCCGGGCGATCAAACTCACCGGCGCCAAAACGCTGATCCTGGGCGGCGGCGTGTCGGCCAACCAAGCCCTGCGAACCGCCGCCGCCGAACTGGCCGACTCGCTGCGATGCACCCTGCGAGTCCCCGATTTCCAATTCTGCGTCGACAACGGCGCCATGATCGCCGGATTAGGATACCACTACCTCCGCCAAGGCCGGGTTTCCGACCTCGATCTCGAAGCCCAGGCGACAGTACGACGGTAATTCTGTGTCTTGTGGTAAAAAAGAACGTGCCAAACAAACGGAATAAACCAATGAACGAAAACACACTGCGAAAACTGCTCGAATCCCTCCAAACCGGCGAGACGACGTTGGACCACGCCCTGGCCCGGCTTCGGAATTTGCCGTTTGAACCGATGGGGTTCGCCAACGTGGACCATCACCGCTCGCTGCGGTGCGGATTTCCCGAGGTGATTTTCTGTCCGGGCAAGACCGTCGAGCAGACGCGGGCGATTTTCGCCCGGCTGGCCGAGCACGGCGGAAACGTGCTGGCCACACGGGCCGACGCGGACAAGGCCAAGGCCGTCCTGGCCGATTTTCCCGCCGCGAAGTACGACGAGCTCTCGCGGTGCATCACGCTGCGGCAGACCGCGTGCGAGACGCCCCACGGGCACATCGCCATCGCGGCCGCGGGAACCAGCGACCTGAGCGTGGCCGAGGAGGCCCGCGTGACGGCGGAGATCATGGACCAGCACGTGACGACGCATTACGACGTCGGCGTGGCCGGGCTTCATCGGCTGCTCGCGCACAGTGCGGCCATTCAGCGGGCCAACGCCGTCGTCGTGGTGGCGGGCATGGAGGGGGCGTTGGCCAGCGTGGTCGGCGGGCTGGTGTCGGCCCCGGTGATCGCCGTACCGACCTCGGTGGGGTACGGCGCCAGTTTCGGCGGATTGGCCGCCCTGCTGACCATGCTCAACAGTTGCGCCAGCGCCGTCAGCGTGGTCAACATCGACAATGGTTTCGCCGGCGGATACATCGCGTCACTCATCAACCGGCGCTGCCGCCACAACGACGACGCGGGGACGCGATAACCAAATCCGAAGCACGAAATTCCAAACCCAGACGGCGACGCCATGCGTCAAGTCACATGGCGTCGCCGTTTGGAATTTGGAATTTTCTTTTTGGAGCTTGTTTCGTATTTCGTGCTTCGGATTTCGGATTTTCCACCATTACGGCCTGAACGGTCCCGGCTGGGGCGCCGGGCCTTGGATGCCGACGTTTCCGGTCGGTGGCCGGGCCGGTTGGCGAGTGGGCTGCCGGACCGGTGTCTTGGGGGTCTGCGTGGCGGTCGGTGGCGGGGCGGCCTTGATGGCCAGCGGTCCGCGGTTAACGTCGTCGATCAGTTCTTTCCGCCGCGGATTGTCCGTGTCGGCCTGAAGGATGCGCGTCTGGAGGCGGCCTTGTTCGTCCATCAGCGTGATCTGCACGGTGCGGTTATCACCGGCCAGCCGTTTGTTCCAGTCGATGGCCACCAGCGTCAGTCCCGTGGCGAAATCCACGGGTTTCTCCACCGTCTCCCGCGGTTTGAGCGGGTCCGCAAGATTGCGTTTGGTCTCCTCGCCGATCTTGTCGCCGATGCTCACGCTGAAGCGTTGTTCCACGCGCTGTCCCAGGCCCCGCGCGAACACCTGCATCGTCACCGTGCTGTTGCCCGGAGACACGCCCACCAGGAACGCGTCCACCTGACGCTCCACCGTCTTGCGGTCGGACCACTCGCTCCATCCGTCGTTCTTCTTCGGGAACACCAGCGCCTGGCGGTTGGACACCTCATCGTCCTCTTTCACCATCCGGACGTTCCGCAGCAGCGGATTGACCACGCTGACACGAATGCGATACCGGTACGTCTTGTTGTACTTGACGTCCTCGTCGTGAATCCAGACCATCAGTTTCGCCACGCGCTGCGTCGCGAAGGGGGGCAACTGCGCCACGTCGTCGCGCACCATCTCTCCGGCCGCCACGAGCGGTCTGGCCGCCGGCGAAGGCGAAGGCTGATTCCAATACTCGGGCGGCGGGCCGCCACCGTACGCCTGAGGATATCCGCCACCGGCCGGGACACCGGACCGGTTGGGCGTGTTGGTGCTGGCGCTGGCGGCGGCATTCACGTCGCGCTCCATCCACGACAGATTCCTCCGAATCAGGAACTTCCAGTCCATCGGGGTCTGCTGATTGTTCAGCAGTCTCCAGTACGGCGGTTGAACGATCCGTTCCTCGAAGGTCATCTGCTGGGACTGGGACGGAACGGTCGCGGCCAGGACGCTCAGGGCGGCCGTGAGTTCCACGTCATTGGTTCGGCCGTCCTCGGTGACGATCCAGTTGGGGATTTCGGGCAGCGTCATCACTCGCGGGCGGTCGCCCCGCGAGTCGAGGATCGGCGGGACCGCCGCGTCCTTCACGAACTTCGGTTCGCTCCATGTGCCGTCGTCATCCAGTTCCTGCCGCTGGACTTCCACCCTGGCGAACCGCGCGGAGGTCGGCGGCAAATAGCCCTTGTACGCCTCGTTCCAGGCGGTGTTCAGTTCGTTGGCGGGAAAGCTGCTGACCACGTGGATCACGACCTGGTCTTTCACCGGATTGTCGCGGTCGTCGGTGAAGACAAGTTCCGCGCCGCCCGTGATGTACGGTTTTTCCGGCAGGGGCATCTTTTCGGCGGCCTGATCCACGGTGGACGTGCGCCGCCCGACGTCGGTCGCGATGACATCCACCACGGCCGGACTGATGGGGGTCAGCGCCATCGCCGCCAGAATGCTGTCGGACACCAGCCACGCCGCCTCGGCGGTTTCCTTCCAGGGCTCGACCGGGGCAAGCTCATCCGGTTTCTTCATTTTGAGGAGCTTGTCCTCCACCATCGCCAGCAGCTTGTCGTTCGCCTCGCTGACGGGAACGCTGGAGTTGTCGAGACTGACGCGGGGCTCTCCGCCGGTCATCGTGGTCAGCACACAGATGCCCAGGACCACCAGTGCGATGACCAGGGCGACCTTTTCCATATTCTGAACAAGGAAATTCGGGCTGGACGTTGCCATAAATGCTCCTCATCACTACGGCCTGGCGGCGGCCGGCTGCATGTTGTTTTCGTTGATGCGTTTGAGATCCTCAGGCCGAAGGGCGCCGGGCGCCTTCTCTTGGAATGTCTGCAACACTTCATAGGGAACCAGCGGTTCCACGACCCACTTGTTGTCGGTCTGGCTGAACACACCACGCTGGACATCCATCGGCAGCAGCAACTCGCCGGAGATCGTCACCCGCGCCAGCGCCCCCGGACCGTAATACAACGGAACCACCGACGTGTCCGTTCCCGTCGTCGAACCCGTGGGGTTTCCGGGCCTCACGCCGACCGTGCCCGACGGGGCGGCCAACGCCGTAAACTCCACGTTCAACACCGTGTGGAACCCCAGGCTGTACAGGGCCTTGGTCAGGTCCAGAATCCGCTGCGGGGGCATGACCACGGTGACGTTGTAGTGAACCACGTCGTATTCGAACAATTTTCCGCTGGCGTCCTTGTTCCCGCTTCCGCGCCCGGTGAACCCCACCGTGCTGGGACCCGTGGGCACCACCGACGTCCCGTACATCTCCGCACCGTATGGGCCCTGCGGAGGACCACCGTACGGGCCCGGCGGAGGCGGCCCGGACGGTCTGCCGCCGGCCGCGGTTCCGGCCGTTCCCGACGACGCGCCGCCCGTCACGTACTGACGATTCACCTTGATGTTTTCCAGCGCACGCACGCCGCTGGTGAGCACCGAGTTTTCGCTCTGCGGCAGCCGGACCTCAAGCTTGATCTCCTTCTCCACGGCCGCGTCGGTCAGCGCGGCCAGAAGATCCATCTCATTTTCCGCCGCCGCGGCGAGGAGGGTGTTGGCGTCAAAGGGATCGAACCCTCTCCGCGCCGCCGCGGTGACGAGGCGTTCCACCGCGTTGACCACGCTGGTGAGCGCGATGTTGTCCCGCGCGGCCTGTTCGCGGATCACGTCCAGAACGTTGATCCCTTTCCGCGTGGCGTCGGTGAGGAGAGCGGCCGCGTCGAAGAGGTCGACGCCGTCCTTCGCGGCGGTCTTGACGATGGCGATCGCGTCGGCGGTCTTGAGTCCTTTCCGCGTGGCGGCGTTGACGATGACGGCCAGGTCAAAGGGGCGAATCCCGTTTTGTTTGGCGACGGCCTCGATTCGGTCGACGGCGGCGGACATGTCCATGGTTTTCCGCGCGGTGTCCCGGAGGGGATTTCCGGTGAAGAGATCGACCCCGCCCTGCGCGGCCGCGGAGACGGCATCGGCCGCGGTGACGACGGTGGTAAACGCGTCCAGGGTGTCGACCCCCCGGTTCGCGGCGTCGTTGGTAATTTTGTTGACGAGGTTAATTGCGGTAATCGGGTCGATGGATCGCTTCGAGGCGGTCTCGGCGAGGGCCTTGAAACCGTCGATCGCCTCCTCAACCGCGACGTTTCGCTGGGCGGCGTCGTTGACGATGTAAATCGCGATAATGAGGTCCTTCTGCGTCCAGAGGTTGACCTGCGCCTCCCACAACTGCGGAATGCTGGGCAGCCGCTGGGTGATGACCTCCCTCCGGTCCCAGTGGCGGTCCAGACTGGCCGGGGACGCGTAGATTCGCCCGCTCCGGGCCTGCAAAAGCTGCACGCGGGCGGTGGTGTTTTCCGCGGCGCGGGTTCTGGCGTCCTTGGAAACCACGCCTCCGACACCCGGTCCTCCCATGTAATTCGGAGGACCGCCCGCGTAATTCTGGGGTCCGGCGTAGTTCGGGCCCCCCATCATGTAGTCGGGCGGCATCGGATTTCCACCACCGCCGCCGGTCGGCGTCGTGGGCGTGGTCGCGGCCGCGTCCTGGGCCCGTTTCTCTTCCTCCATCGCCTGAATGACCAGCTTTTCCTCGTCCAGCACCCATTCGTCGTATTTGGCCTTCGAGATGAACCCGGCCGGGTTGAGCACGGAGAGCATCTGCTGGCATTCCTCGACGTAGGCGGCCGTGAACGCGATCTTGGCCGGGTTCTGGATGTACTTGTTGGCCACCGGGAACGCGTCGAACACGCCGTTGTCCTGAACCCGCATCACCGGGCGCAGCCCGCGTCCGCCCATAACGTCCTTTACTCCGGCCCGCGCGGCGTCGATCTCATGCTGCCGGTCCCTGATCTGCGCGTTGATCTCCGGGTCGGGCCTGACCAGCCTCGCGTTGGAAATCTCCCGCGCAAGTTGAACCCGCGGCTCCAGGGCCTTGTCATAGCCCGAACTGGCGTCCAGATACAGCGCCAACAGCACGGCCAGCCCGATCAACAGAACCGCGACCACACCGACCAGAAACACATTGTCGCGTAGGAATTGCATATCGCTCTCCTGCGTTATGTATTCACGCCCATGTCACATGGGACGTTCAAACCACTGAACAACCGCCACGATCATCCGCCGCCCGCTACCTCACCGCGTCCGGAACAGGGTCCGGGTCGTCCACCGTCAGGACCACCTTGATGTCCACTTCGAACTGGGTGTCCCCGCTTCCGTCTTCCTCGGGGAACAGCGAGTCCGGCTGGCGGACAATCGGCGTTCCAGACCGGGCCGCCATGCCCGTCGGCGGCGCCACGCCCCCCGGAACGGCCGTACCGACATCCAACCGGCGGACCTTGATCTCGGGAACGTCCACCAACTGCTTTCCGCTGAGGGTGTCCCGAATGGTCGCCGCCTGCTGGGCCATCGTCTCCCGGATTCCACCATACCCGCCCTGGAGAAAATCGTTGCATTCGCCCTCGGACATCGGCGAGGACCCCTTCACTTTCACGATAAACCCTCGCGAGATTTTCGTCGGAGTCGCGACCACGGGCGTCTTCGGTGTCGTCCCTGGGGCGCCGCCCGGCGCGTTGCCGGCGGTTCGGTTCGTCTGATTCGTGTCCTTGAGCTTCTCCCGGTCCCACTCCTCATCCAGATTCGCGAAATACGTCGCCTTCATTTCCGTGAGGAAGATCACCCGCCGGTCCGCCCGCCGAATGTCGAACGTTCCGTCGAACCGAAGCTCCTGCCCGAACTTCCGCAACTCGTCCATCAAGGCCAGACGGGCCGGTTCTTCCAGCGAAAGACCGTACTGAAGGTACGCGTCGGTCTGGGCCTGATCCTTCGTAAAACTGTTGAGCACCAGCGACTGGATCGCCGGCCAGACCTCGCGGTACTTCAGCGGACTCAGCAGATCGGCAATGCTTTTCTGCTCCTGATCCAGTTTCATGCGTGTCTGCTCGTAGTTCTGCGATTGGTTCTTGGCGCTAGCGAGCCGCTCCTTGGCCTCGGTGAGGTTGCGCGCGTTCACCTCCAGCCGCGATTTGTCCTTATACTTCGCCGCCACCGGCAACGCCAGCGCCACCAGCAACGCCGCCGCCGCCCCGGCGAACCACCACTGGCGGCGTTTCCACTTGATCGCCTCCTGAACCTTCTCCGGAAGCAGGTTGGTCGAAATCGCCGTCTCGCCAAGCCCCTGCAACGCCAATCCGTACGCCACACCGAACGACAGCACGTTCTGCGTGAACGCGGCCGTGCTGACCGACTCCGAATGGCCCAACTGGTTGTAACTGTCGATCGGAACCACCGGGATGTTCAGGTCCTGCTCGAGGTACTTTTGCAGCCCCGGCATGCGGAACCCGTTGCCCAGACCGATCAGTTTGCGGACCCGTGTTTCACGATGCGTCGCCGTGTACGCGCCGATACTGCGGCGAATCTCCTGCGCCAGGTCCGAGAACACCGGACGCATGGCCTGGAAAATCTGGCGGGCGTACTTGTGGCTGACGGCCGTCCGTTTGAGCCGCTCGGCCTTTCCGAAGGGATACTTGAGCGCCTTGACCAGCGCCTCGGTGAAGTTGTTGCCGCCGATCTGAATGGTTCGGACCCACATGCGGGGCCCGTCGGCGACGACCAGGTCGGTCTTGTCGGCGCCGATGTCCACCAGCAGCGTCGCGCCGTCACTGGCGAGCTGGTTGTCGTACGTCATGAAGTTGTACAGCGCCATCACCGGCATCTGGATGACGTCCACCCGCATGCCCACTTCGGTGAAGCGGTCCATCAGGTCGTTGATGTCCGTCTGCTTGACGGCGAAGATGCCGGCCTCGACGTCGGGGCTGTCCGGGTCGCGGAAGATTTGATACCGCCACTGGACCTCGTTGATGTCGAAGGGGATCTGCTGCTGGGCTTCGAAGCGTACGATGTCGGGGATTTTTTTCGGGTCCACCGGCGGCAGTTTGACGAACCGCATGAAACTGCTCTGGTGTCCGGGAACGGCGACGACGACGGTGCTGTCGGCGACGTCGTTCCGGGCGAGGAACTGCTCCAGCGCGTTGCGGATGAGCTGCCGCCGGTCCACGTCCGGCTGCGAAAGGATGCTGGCATGTTCGATAATGTCGAAGGCGTCGACCTGCAATGCGCCTTCGGCGCTACGGAGCTTGATGGCCTTGAGTGCGACCTGCCCAATGTCAATGCCCCAGACCGATTTTGATGTCGCCATACTGTACTCCCTGGCCGTCGCCCTCGCGCACGAGGGCGCCAATCAGAACGTTCACATGTCGAAACGTGCAACTTTCAGACGCGCCAAACCGCAGCCGCCCATCGACCGACAGGCATCGGCTGCCCGGCTAATGTAGCCCTACTCTACCACCAAAGCAAGCGCCAACAAACGAGATTTTTTTTCCACCTCACACCACCTTCCGCAAGTAGCCCCTCGCCGCGGTGAACCATCCGCTGCCCCAGGTGTGTTGACCGTGGAGCAGCAGGGTGGCCAGGGCGAGCGGGGTCAGGTCGGCGGTGCGATGCTGAATGAATTCGATGACGCTGGTGGCGTCGCTTCGGACGGCGGCCAGGTCGGTGTGTTCGTGGGCGTCGCTGGCGGCGGACCATTGGGCGCGGATATCGCTGGCGATGGCGGCGGCCCGCATCCAGAAGACCAGTTCCGGCTGGACGATCTTGCGGTCGCGCACCAGGCCCAGGCACAGCGGCGAGAGCAGGTCGGTCCGCTGGAGACCGAGTTCCTGCTCGATCTCGTTGAGGACGGCCTGGAACGGGTCCGGCGGTCGATCGTCGGGCAGCAGTTCGAGCATGCCGCCGATCGGGTGCAGTCGCCCGGCATGGAAGGCCACCTGGTCGCTCCGCAGACCTAAGAGGATGTAATTGTCGGCCGTGAGAATGGCCGCACTGACGCCCAGGGGGTCGCCCAGCACGTCTCCGCCGTAGGTGTATCGCAGGGCGGCATTGTACAAATTCGTCCCCAGAAACTCGCGATAGGTCGTCTGCCCGAGCGTCAGCTCCAGGCGATGCGGCAACGGTTCGTAACACACCAGCCGGGCCAGCCTGCCGTTGAACAGCCGCCGCCCCGCCGCGGCGGCCTGCCGCGTCTGCTCCTGCCAGGCGCGCTCGATGGCCTGCTCGACCTTCGGGTTGGACTCCCGTTCCCGCGAACTCGCGACCACCGCCACCTCCCCCGGCGCATACCGCCCCACGACGTCCAGAAAGAACGTCCCGCAGTCGCAACTGTTATTGTCGCCTTGCGTGTGAGGCATCTTTACTCCAACCACCTCGCCAACTGCGGCGCGAAGTAGGTGATGATCAGGTCCGCGCCGGCGCGGGCGATGGACCCGGTGACTTCCATCGCGGCGGACTTTTCGTCCAACCAGCCCATCCGGGCGGCCGCCTTGATCGCACTGTACTCGCCGCTGACGTGATACGCCGCCAGCGGAACATCCACCCGCCGCCGAATCTCCGCAATCACGTCCAGATACGTCGCGGCCGGTTTCACCATCACCATGTCCGCGCCCTGCTCGACGTCCTGCCGGACCTCGACGACCGCCTGACGCGGTGAACGCGGGTCCACCTGATACGTCCTCCGGTCGCCCGAGGCCGGGGCGCTGTCGGCGGCCTCGCGGAACGGTCCGTAAAAACACGACGCAAACTTCACCGCGTACGACAAAATGGCCGCGTTCGAAAACCCCTCGCCGTCCAACGCGGCCCGAATCGCCGCCACCTGACCGTCCATCATCGCCGACGGCGCCACCACGTCCGCCCCCGCCCGAGCGTGCGACACCGCCACCCGCGCCAGTAACGGCAATGACGCGTCGTTGTCCACGTCCCGTGGCGCGGGCGTCCCGCCCGCGTTGTGCGTTCCATGAGGTTGGTCACCGGAAGACGCCAAATCGTCTTTGCCAGACGCGGGCAGGATGCCCGCGAGACGCGAGGGCGGGACGCCCGCGCCACGCACCACGCCGCAATGGCCGTGATCGGTGTACTCGCACAGGCACACGTCGGTCATCACCACCATCGCGGGCCGCTCTCGCTTGATCCGCCGCGTCAACTCCTGCACCGCGCCCGCGTCGTCCCACGCGCCGCTGCCCTGGGCGTCCTTGCGGTCGGGCACGCCGAACAACAGCACCGCCGGCAGCCCCGCGTCCGACCAGGCCGCCACCGTCTCGACCGCCACGTCCACCGACTGCCTCGCCACGCCCGGCATCGACGCGATCTCCCGCCGCACGCCCGATCCGCCGCACACAAACAGCGGCGAAATCAACTGCCGACGGTCCACCCGAACCGCCGCCAGCATCTCCCGCATCGTCGCCGACGCCCGCAACCGACGCAACCGCGTTGTCAAAAAATCTGCCATGAGGAGGTAGTATACCAGATAAAAGCCAATAGCCAGTAGCCAATAGCCAGTAGGTATTCGTTGTTCGGTTGTAAATCACACGATCATTCTGCCGCGATTGTATCACCGAACAACGAATACCTACTGGCTATTGGCTACTGGCTACTGGCTATTGGCTTTTTTGAAATCGCATAATCGTCACCTCGGGGCTGGCGAACAGCCGCACGGGCGGGCCCCAGGTGCCGGCACCGGGGTTGACGTAGACGTGGCGGCCGAGTGAAAAATCGTACAGCCCCCGCAGCATCGGGAACTGGGTGGCCGTGACGTAATGCCACGGCCAAATCTGCCCGCCGTGCGTATGGCCGCTGAACTGCACCATCGTCTGCCCGACCCAGAGGCCCTCGTCCCCGTCGTGCAGCGGTTTGTGGATCAGAAACAGCACCAGGTCGTCAGGCTTGGCGCCGGCCAACGCGGCGCGCTCGTTGGAATGACGCGGGGGAATTCTCCCGCGGCCGGGATCGTCCACACCCGCCACGAACAGCCCCGCCACCGGCCTGACCGACTCCTGCCGTAACAATCGAAACCCCGCCCGACGATACCAGTCCTCCACGCCCTCCAGCGAATCGAGACTCGCCACGTACCACTCGTGATTGCCCAGCACCGCGTACTTGCCCAACGGGGCCTGCAACGACGTAAACGCCTCCGCGTACTCGTCCACGTGCTCCAATGGGCTGTCGATCATGTCGCCGGTGAAGAGAATCACGTCCGGCTTGACACGTTCGAGAATGTCGATCACCTGCCGCATCCGGAACCCGCGTTCGTTGAGACCCAGGTGCAAGTCGCTGACCTGCGCGACGACCAGTTCGTTTTGCCCTTCCGGCAATCCCGCCGGAAGGCGAGGCACAGGGATCACGATGTCCTTCGGCTGAACGTTGAGCGCGCTGACCACACTCACCGTCAAACCGACCGCCACGATGACGCCGAGGGCAATCACCGTCCACTTCGGCGGCAGCAGCGCCCACCGCAGCGGAGGCTGGCCGGACGAGACCGACCCCTCGCCGCCCCGCCCCGGCCGGACCGCCCGACCGATCAACTGCATGATCCCGTTCCACAGGTCCGCCACCAGCGACAACAAACAAAACCACCCCGCCCCCACCAGCGCGATGAAACCAATCGTCGCCAGCGGCCAGGCGAGCGCAAAATGCCCCCGCCGCTCCAGCATCATTCCCGCGAACGGCATCAGCACCAACACCACCGCCACGGCCGCCAGCACCAGTTTCAGCCCCGCCCGGCCTCGAAACGCGCGGACGATTTGCCAATAGCTGACCCCGTAAAACATTCCGCAAATCAATAAAACGAATGAGAAAAAAGTAATCATGAAATCCTCAATCGGCGTTTAGCGCGTCGTAGAAGCATACCAGCAAAACCCCCATTTTCCAACAACGCCGGGAGCATTCACGCCTATCGGGCCTTCTGAAAGCGGAAGACCGCCACTTCCGGGTTGGCCCCAAGTCGCACCGGCGGGGCCCAGGTTCCGGCACCGGGGTTGGTGTAGACGTATCGGCCGGGCGACAGGATATACAGCCCCTGTAGCAGCGGGAGGTGCCGCTTCGCGAGGTAATGCCACGGCCAAATCTGCCCGCCGTGCGTATGGCCGGCGAATTGCACCATCGTTTGACCGGCCCAGTGGATCTCCCCGTCGCGCGGAGGCGTGTGGACGAGAAACAGCACCAGATCGTCAGGCCGGGCGTCGGCCAGCGCGAGAAGTTCGTTGAAATGCCGCGGAAGAAATCGCTCGCGGGGCGGATCATCCACGCCCGCCACGAGCAGCCCCTCCGCCGGACGGACCGACTCCTGCCGCAACAACCGAAACCCCGCCCGACGATACCAATCCACCACGCCGGAAAACGCGGTATCGCTGTCGGCCATGCGAGACATCTCATGATTGCCCAGCACCGCGTACTTGCCCAGCGGGGCTTCGAGGTGCGTGAACGCCTCGGCGTACGGGTTGACGTGCTCCAGCGGACTGTCGATCATGTCGCCGGTGAAGAGGATCACGTCCGGCTTGACGCGTTCGAGAAGGTCGATCACCTGCCGCATCCGGCTGCCGCCGCGTTCGTACAGGCCCAGGTGCAAGTCGGTGACCTGCGCGACGACCAGTTCGCTTCGACCGTCCGGCAAGTGCGGCACAGGGATCACAATATCCTTTTGCCGAATGGTGTACGCGTTGATCACGCCCGCCGCCGTGATAACGGCCGCGATGACGGCCAGGACCATCACCGTCCGTCGCGGCGGCCGTAACGCCCTGTGCGACGTTTTTTTGCCGGACGAAGCCGCCCCGTCGCCGGCCCGCCGAACCCGAACCGCCCAGCCGATCAGCCGGACGAGCACATTCCACAACTCGGCCGCGACCACCAATCCACAAAACCACACCGTCATCACCAGCGCGACAAACCCCACCGACGCCAGCGGCCCGGCGATATCGAAATGCCCCCGCCGCTCCAACGTCACCCCCGCGTACGGCATGACCAGCAGCGCTCCCACCGCAACCGCCAACACCAGCTTCAGCCAAAGTCGAAGCCGAAACGTGCGAATGATCTTCCAATAGCTGATCCCGTACACCGTCCCGCAGATACTCGCCACCGTGGTGAAAAAACTCATCGTACGATCCTCTGGTTGCATTATCGGCCAAATGGTACACTGCCCGTCATGAAAGTCGAGCTTCATTCGCATACGATGCGCTACAGCGGCTGCGCGGTGTCCACACCGGCGCAGTTGATGGTGTCGCTGATCCAGCACCAGTACGACGCGGTCTTTCTCACCGAGCACGATGCCGTCTGGGAAGACTGGGAACTGAACACGCTGCGGCGGGAGTACCCGGAGCTTCGCATTTTTCCGGGCGTGGAACTGTCGCTGCCCAACGACGATCATCTGCTGGTGCTGGGAACCAACGACCGCGAGTACCTCACGCTGCGCCAGCCCGAACGGATTATCGCCAGGGCCCAACAGGCCAAACACCTGACGGTGCTGGCCCATCCGTTCCGCTGGCCCAAACCCTACTCGCTGCTGGAGACCGACTCGCTCCCGGACGCCGTGGAATTCCGCACCCACAACAGCGACGCCCGCGCCGGAGAACAAAGCCTCACCGCCGCCCGACACCTCCGGCTGCCCCTGGTCAACGCCGGAGACACCCACGCCGCCCAAACCCTCGGACACTTCTGGATCGACACCTACCCCGACCTGGCCTCCAACACCGACATCTACGACATCGTGCGAAACGGCATGTACGAAAACGCGATGAAGAAAAGACGGTAGCGTCCGGCGGAAACGAGGGCGGGCGAAACGTCCCCGATGCTCATGCTCATGGGGGGACGCCCGCCCGCCGAAACTGTCTTCCTTTTTGTCTTCCCGCGTTACGGCTCGACGATTTCCTGACCGCCGGCCGCATAGACCCGCTTGCCCCAGAGGTAGTTTTTCGGGTCCAGCGTTTCCTTCAACGTGTGGGAGGCGGCATGGCCGTCCGCGAAAGTGTAGTTGGACCGTCCGGAGTGACGATCCCATCCGATGTAGAGGAGGTGGTAATTGAGATCATCGCCGGTCGACGAGGGGTTCTTGGCTTCGGCGACCATGTTGTCGTACTTCAGCATCTCGAAGTCGCCCGTTCCGGGCGCCGCTTCGCCGCCCCGCCATGCGATCCCGGCGCCGCCCAGACCGTTCGCGGGGCGATGCGACTTCACCCCCGGACCGCCGGAAGCGGAACTGCCCATGATGCGGGACTCTTTGTCCGTGTACTCGGCGATCAGGATTTCCAACTCGGGCGCCTCCGCGGAACTGAGCCTCACCAGACGGGAGTGCTCTTCGTTCGAGGCGTACGCGCGGCGCGGCATGAAGACCGCGTTCGCCGTGTAGGCCATCGCCCCGGCCTGGTAATCCTTGTCCGGGTGGGCCGGTTTCCAGCCGCCGGACATTCCGCTTTTCGTGTTGTCCGGGGTAAAGTTCGGGCACTTGAACACATCGCTCTTGAAGGAAATGTTCTTCGCGATGGTGTCCCCGGCTCCGGTGGTTTCCCGGCCGGTCACGACGGCGCTCCAGTGGACGCAGCCGTCGGAGTCATCCGTGGAATTTCTGTACGTGTAGCTGGCGGGAAGCCGACCCCGGTTCTCGGCGGCGGTGATGAGCAGGTACGAACCCATCTGCCTGGCGTTGTTGAGACAGGCGACCGCGCGGGCCGCTTCGCGAGTGCGACCCAGAATGGGCATCAAAATACCCGTCAGGGTCGCGAGCACCGTGATCACGACCAGTATTTCAACCAGCGAAAATCCATTTTTATGTTTCATCTTGTATCCTTTTTTCGGCCACACGCGGATGAACGGATGTGATGAACTCGGTGAATGCGCCGCCTTCGACGCCATTCGCCACGAATGAGTCATGGAAGTATACCGAAGACATGTTAAGACGTGACGAAGAGCCGGTGAGAGCTTTATTTTTTTATGGCAGCACCCCATGTCGCGGACCAATGGGTGTGGAAAAAAACAGGCGGACGTCCCGCCATGGGGACGCCCGCCCGCTGAACGTGTCCTCCTGAGTTACGCGTTCAGAGTGCTTCCGAAATTACGGCTTCACGATTTCCTGACCGCCGGCAGCATAGGCCCTCTTGCCCCAGAGGTAGTTGTCGTTGTCCAGCGTTTCCTTCAGGGTGTGGGAAGAGGCGTGTCCGTCGGCGAAGGTGTAGTTGGCCCGGCCGAGGTGACGATCCCAACCGGTGTAGAAAATGTGGTAGTCGAGGTCACTGCCGCTGATCGGGAGATTCTTGGAGTCGGCGATGACATCGTCGTACTTCAGCATCTCGAAGGCGCCGTCGTTATGAGCCGCTTCGCCGCCCTTCCACGCTTTTCCGCCGTCGCCGCCCAGCCCGTTCGTGGGACGGTGCGACTTGAACCCCGTGCCTCCGGCAGGGGAATTGCCCTCAATGCGTTCCTTTTTATCCGTGTACTCGGCGATCAGGATTTCCATATCGGGCGCTTCCGCGGAACCGAGCCTCACCAGGCTGGAGAAGGCTTCGTTCGCGGTGTTTTTGCGGCGAGGCATGAAGATCGCGTTCGCCGTGTAGGCCATCGCCTCGGCCTGGTAGTCCTTGCTCGGACTGCTCGGAAGCCAGCCGCCGGGCACGCCAACCGCCGAATCGCTCGGGGTAAAGCTCGGGCACTTGAACACGTCGCTCTTGAACGAAATGTTCTTCGTGATCGTATTTGCGTCTGTGCCCAGACCGGGGGTTTCCCGGCCGGTCACCACAGCGCTCCAGTGGATGTAGCCGTCGCTGCTATCCGTATAGTTCCGATACGTATAGGAGGAGGGGAGCATATCTTTGTTATCGGCGGCGGTGATCATCACATACGAACCCATCTGCTTGGTGTTGCTGAGGCAACTGACCGCGCGGGCCGATTCGCGGGCACGCGCCAGGCCGGGCATCAAAATCGCGGCCAGGATCGCGATAATCGTAATGACGACCAACAGTTCAACCAGTGTAAATCCGTTCTTCCGTTTCATGTTGTTTTCCTTTTTCTTTCCTTCGCAAGCCTGTGAGAGCTTGACGTCTGTTCCGTAGATTCCACCATGGACACGTTTTCCGTTTTTCCCGTCGTTTTCCGCAATGTTCACCGTGTTCTCGTCGCGTTTTCTCCTTACGTCCCTCGTGTGACGAATCCGTTATGTTCACCCTCCACCGTTGGGCTGAATCCTACCGGAGGCATGTTCAGCTTTGATGAAGAGCCGGTGAGAAACATATTTTTTCCCGGCGGCGTGTTTGGTTTCGATGAAGAACGGGTGAACACGATGTTATGGCGGCGGTTGACGGCCGCACAAAACAGGAACGCATCGTCAAGAAGACCCTGCCAAGAAGACGCGGCGCCTGACCGTCGAACCGTCTTTTCGTGTATAATCGGCACCATGCCCAACGTGATTCCCATTGATGCTCTGGCCGATCCACGGATCGCCGACTACCGCGACCTGAAGGACCGCGAACTGTCGCGGGCCGGAGGGAAATTCATTGCCGAGGGCGAGTGGGTCGTGCGGCGGCTGTTGGCCAGCGCGTACGCGGCCGATTCGGTGCTGCTGGCGGAGCGCGTGGCCGCGGAGCTTTCCCCGCTCGTTCCGCCACACGTGCCGGTGTACGTCGCACCGGCGGAGTTGGTCAGCCGGATCGTCGGGTTCCGGTTCCACAGCGGCGTGATCGCGGTCGGGCGACGCTCGCCGACGCTCACGCTGGCGGAATGGCTGCCCCGCCTCGGACCGACGGCCACGCTGGTCGTGCTGCCGGAAATCACCTCGACGGAAAACCTCGGCGGGCTGCTGCGAATCGCCGCCGGTTTCGGCACCGACGGCGTGCTCCTGGGCCCGCGCTGCTGCGACCCGTTCTACCGGCAGGCCGTCCGCGTCTCCATGGGCACGGTCTTCAAACTCGCGCTGATCCACTCGGCCGACCTCGACGCCGACCTTCACCAACTAGGCCAAACCGGCTTCGAACGAATCGCCACCGTGCTCGACCCCGCCGCCCAACCGCTGGCAACCACCCCCCGCCGCCCACGAATCGCCCTCCTGCTGGGCAACGAAGCCCAGGGCCTGTCGCCCCGCCACACCGCCCTCTGCGACCGCCGCGTCACCATCCCCATGCGCCTGGGAACCGACTCCCTCAACGTCACCGTCGCGGCGGGGATTTTTCTGTACCACTTCTGCGACGTTGCGGCTGGATGACCCTGTTTTCGCCCTTTCCGACTGGAAAGAACGCCTCGATGGAAAAACGTGCCGAAATTTTTCGTGCGCTCGGATTATTTTTCCGGCAGCCGGACGATTCGTTCCGCCGTCAGCCGGGGGGCGCCTTTGGCGCCGAAGTTGAGGGTCATCGCGGGGGCGTTGGGGGAGGTGGCGGTGAGTTTCAGCGAGTGCCAGCCCGGTTTCAACGCCACCGGGAAATGGCGCCAGCCCCGGTCGCTGTGCTGGCAGGCGAGGGGTTGTCCGTCCACCTCCACGGACAATTCGCCGATGAAGAACACCTGGAGCTGGTACAGTTCGGCCTCGGTCACCTTGACGTACCCGGCCAGTGCGAAGGGCTTGTCCCGGACCGCCCCGTTGGCGACCAGCCAGTTGTTGTCGCGCATACTCGTGGTCACGGGAAACGTCTTGTCGCCGAGCGTCATGGCGAATCCGTGCGGCGACTCCGCCGCGTCGGCGGCGGTTTTGGCCTGCTGATCGAGCCGGCGGGCCATTTCGTCGCTCACGCCGCCCCCCACGGCCGGTTCGTCCACCTGAAGCTCCAGCGGCGGAAGCAGGACGCGCTCCGTGGGCTTGAGCGTGGGCCGGTCGGTCAGGATGGCTTCGCACAGCAGGCGGAGTTTGCCCATGCCCAGTTTCGCGCTGTCCACGGTGAGCGTGCCGGAGTCGCCGTCGATGGTGCCGATTTCCATGCCGTTGCTGGTGACGCGGATTTTTTTCGCGCCCTTGGCCTGCGCGGCCAGCGCCGTCGACTGGCCGAACGTGACGCGCTTGTCGGCCAGGGCCGCCTCGCCGCGGGAGGCCTGGGTGTTGGCGACGTTCACGGAGACGATCGTCCGGCCCTGGGTCATGATGGCCCCGTCGCGGATGCACACGACCCGCAGTTCGTTCAGACCGTCGGGGAGCAGAAGCGTGTCCAGCCGCAGCGTGCCGCCTGGGGCGCACGCGGCCATGCCTTTTCCGTTGGCGAACAGTTGCCACTGCGCGATTTTGTCCGACGCGTCCATCGTCGCGGGTTTGATCGTGATGGTTCCCGAGACCGTTTCGCCGGCCTCGACACCGTCGAACGTCACCACCGGAATCGACGCCCACGGTTGGCAGAGCGGGTCGCCGAGGATGATGAGTTGGTACGGCCCCTGCACGGATTGGTAAAACGCCTCCGCCAGACTGCATCCTCGCGCGTAGTGGACGTGGATGAACGGGGAGGGGAATTTGGTCTGGAGGGCGTAGGGTTCGGTGACGGTTCCGGACGTTCCGGACGCGCCGTGCTGGAGGAACTCCGTGCAGAGCGTCTGGCCCGAACCGTCGGAAAGCTGCCCGCCGAAACTGGTCAGGTGTTCGCAGATCGCGCCGGGCAAGATGCGGCCGCCGCTTTGGGCGAAGTTGAAATTCGCCGAACCGGCCATCAGTCCGACGATGTCCTTGCGGTCCTTGGGCAGCACGCCCTCGACGAGTTCGGCCTGGTGGCCCATTTCTTTCAGCCGGGCGGCGGCCGAGGCGAACCCCCACTTCCGCGTCGTGCTTCGGACGTCCGAATTGACCATGAAGTAAAAGGTGCCCCGCGGTTGGGTTCCGTCCACGGCGGCCGACCGGCGGAGGACGTCCAACGCCTGCCGGATGCTGACGCCTCGCCCGCTGGTCCAGGCGAGCATGGTCGAGAGCATGTAGACTTCGCCCGTCGGTTGGAAGGTGGGGTTGTTTTTGTCGTCCCATCGCTGCGAGGAGCGGAACGCGAGTGTCGGCTGGGTGTGGAACGTGTCGTCCGTTCCGGCGGCGGCGGGTTTGACGGTTTTCATTCGGTCGAGGAGGGGCTTGAACTCCTCGTGTTCCCGCAGCGAGGCCAGCAGGATGTCGTTTTCCGCCCGGATAGCGTTGTTGAACCCGCGGTTGACCGCCCGCCGCAGGGCGGCGAGCGCGTCGTCGGACTTGTCCTGACCGGCCAGCAGGCAGGCGTGGGTGTACTGGATTTCCGGGTTGTCCGGAAGGGCGCGAAGCAGTTCGGCGAGCAGTTCCTGGGCCTTGTCGTATTGTTTGGCCCGGAGTTGCTGGCGAACGGTGTCGAGGTGCCGCTGAAGCTGCACCGCGTCGAGGTTGAATTTTCCCGCCTGACGCGCGTACCGGTTGACCGTCAGATTCAGATATTTTCCGGGGTCCCGCGCCAGCACGCTGCGGTGGAGAAAGGTCAGCCCCGTCGTGGCGGCCGTTTGCGTGATGACCTGGTGCGGTTTGAGGTTCTTGGCCTTGACGTCCGGTTCGACGTTGACGGCGTAGGGCACGTCGCTGGAGTAGACGATGTAGTCGATTTGGGGCGTCAGCCCGCGGTCGTCGATGGTCCTGAACGCCGGCCTGAGGATGCGTTCGCGAAACGTGGAGACTTCGATGGTCGACTGGTCGTGCAGGTCGCCAAGGTGGAGGTACAGCACGTTGCAGGCGGGCACCTGCCGAAGGTGGATGTACTCATTGGCCAGCGTCATGGAAGACACGCTGTCGGCATTGACCACCAGCAGCACATTCTCGCTGCCCCCTCCCGCCCGCGCGGACCCGGTGGCCACCGCCGCCAACATCGCCGCCAACGTCAATGACCGTAACCGCTTCGCATAACGATTCGCCTTGGGTGTATGTGCGCTCATCCCCATAGTGTAATTCGTCCGCCGCTTATTGTGCAAAAAATTTGGCCATTTTGTGTGACCTTTCCCCCAACAAATTCATGTCATTCCGCGCCGTTACCCGATAATATGTCGAGACGTGCCTACGATAGTTACGATCGTCAAGACATGATTACAAACACCATGACGGCGGCGCTGCTGGCCGGCGCCATGGAGACTTAGGAGAGTTATGGAACATCGAAACGCGCACAGCGAGTACCGCGGCGATTACGTCAGCCGGCGGGAAATGACGCTCGAGGAGCGGCTGGCCGACGAACGCATCGTGTTTCTCTGGGGCGAGATCAATCCCGCCTCCGCGGGAAGCCTCATCATGCGGCTGCTGGAGCTTCAAACCAAAAGCCCCGACCGCGACGTCAACATTTACATCAACTCCCCCGGCGGGAGCGTCGACGACACGCTGGCCATTTACGACACCATGCAGTTCCTCACCTGCGAGGTGGCCACCTATTGCGTCGGACAGGCCGCCAGCGGCGCGGCGCTGGTGCTGGCCAGCGGAACCAAGGGCAAACGCTACGCGCTGCCGCACAGCAAGGTCATGGTGCATCAACCCTGGGGCGGCGTGACGGGGCAGGCGTCGGACATCAAAATCCAGGCCGAGGAAATCCTAAAGGCCAAACGGCTGCTCAACGAAATCCTCGCCCAGCACACCGGGCGGACCGTCGACCAGATCGAGCAGGAAACCGAACGCGACCGCTTCATGTCGCCAACCGAGGCCAAGGAATACGGCATCATCGACCAGATCATCGAACACCAGCCGCGCGCCAAACGCGCGCCCACGAGGTAAGCCCCATGGCAGAGAATAATCATCTAGTCCCGATCGTCATCGAAAAAACAGGACGGGGCGAGCGAAGTTACGACATTTACAGCCGCCTGCTGCGCGACCGCATCATTTTCGTCGGCGGCGGGATCGACGACGAAATGGCCAACCTGGTCGTCGCGCAACTGCTGTTCCTTTCGAACGAGGACCCCAACAGCGACATTAACATGTACATCAACTCGCCCGGCGGAAGCGTGTCGGCCGGGCTGGCGATTTACGACACGATGCAGTTCATCCGCCCGGACGTCCGCACGTACTGCGTGGGCATGTCCGCGTCGATGGGCGCGGTGCTGCTGTGCGGCGGGGCGGCCAAAAAACGGTTCACGCTCCCCAACAGCCGCGTGCTGATCCATCAGCCGCTGATCCGCGGAACGCTCACGGGACCGGCGACCGAACTGGCCATCGAAGCCCAGGAGATCATCCGGCTGCGGAAGCGATTGTACGAAATTCTCGCCCACCACACCGGCCAGCCGGTGGAAAAGGTCGAACGCGACTGCGACCGCAACAAGTGGCTCGAAGCCCACGAAGCCGTCGCGTACGGCGCGGTGGACTCCATCCTCGAACACATGCCCGAACTGCCGCGAGTGGCGAAGGACGGGGAGAACATCGAGTAAGACCCGCGACAAGTGACCAGCGACAAGTGACCAGCGACAAGTGACCAGCGGCCAGCGACTAGAGAAGGCATATTTCGTTTACTTTATGGTTCTCGCGGGAGGCGATTGTTTTGAAAAACAGAACGTTCCTACTCTTGTCGCTTGTCGCGGGTCACTTGTCGCTGGTTGGTTGCGACATCGGCGGTCCGGCGTATCGGCAGTTGGCGGCGGAGAATGTGGAATTGAAGAGTCAACTGGCCGAGATGCGGCGTGAGAACGAGCGGCTGGGCGATGACGTGCGCGATCTGCGGGCACAGCGGGACACGTTGATGGGCATTCAGGGTCTGCGCGTGGAGGCGATTCCGCGCGTGGCCAGCGTGGAACTGGGCAAATGGACCGGCGGATATACCCTTCGCCGCGGTGAGGCGAAAGACGGCGAGGGCGTCCGCCGAGGGCACGACGCGGTGAAGGTGTACCTCATCCCCCGCGATGCCGCCGGCAGCGTCATCAAGGCGCCCGGAAGCGTCACGATCCGGCTGTTCGACCTGGCCGCCGCCGAGGGCGCCGAATGGCTGGGCCAATGCGAAGTCTCGCCCAAAGAACTGGAATCGCTGTGGTTTACAGGCCTGTTCATGCCCGACCACTACAGCATCGTCTGCCCATTCGAAAAACCCCCCGAGCACCCCGACGTCACCGTCCGCGCCGAATTCACCGACTACGTAACCGGAAAAACATTCACCCAGGTCATGAACGTCCGCGTGGAACCGTAACGACAGTTTCCAGTCCTCAGCCTTCCGTCCTCAGGCGCGCCTGCTGACGAAAAATGTTGGCAAAACGATGCTCATGGTCTATAAGGAGCACAGGCCAGTCGATGGGCGAGAAAGGACAAGTCATGATTCCAGCCGGCGAGTTTGCGAAGCGGGCCTTGCGGGTTGCGATGTGGGTGGCGGGGTGTTGGATTGCCGGGGCCGCGGTGGCGGCTGACGACGGGGCCGCCGACGGGCGGGAAGCGTTTTGGCGGCGGCTCGCGCCGGAGGCGCTGGTGGTCGTGGGCGCCAAGGCCGATCCGGCCGAGCGGGCGGCGGCCGAGCGGCTCGCGGCGACCTTGCGACGGGCGGGCGGACCGGCGGACAATCTGGCCGACGACGAAACCGTCAACGCCGACCTCGAACGGGCGGCCGGCAAACATCTGCTGGTCGTCGGGCGGCCCGCGAACAACCGCGTCCTCGAACGGTTTGCCTCCCACTGGACCCTGGATCGCGACGCGTATTACGCCTCCGCACCGGCCCCGCCGCACAACTACATGCCCACGTCCGGTTATTACGCGGCCGGTTACGTGGAGTTGCCAACCGACGGACCGGCCTGCGGTTATGTGGAGTGGGACCGCAATCCGTACTGGCATTACGCGACGAATTTTCTGGAGTCGGTCAATCGCAGCGAGGACGCGCTCGCGTTGCCGTATCGGCAGTTGGTTCGGATCACCGGAAATTCCGCGGGCGGCGTGTCGGCGGCCGTGGAGGCGTTTCTCGACAGGGGGCTGCTGACGGGCGTGGTGATGAATCCGGCGGACTGGCCCAAGGCCGCCGGTACGATGTGGACGCTCTCTCCGACGGAGGGGTTGGCGTGGACGGGCGAACTGCCGCCGACCTGGCGGGCGGCGGCGGCCGCTGGCGGGACGCGGGACAAGGTGTCGCTGGCCTGGGCGGGTTGGCAGGCGGCCGACGCGGCGTTGTACGCGGGGGTCGCCAGTCAGGCCGGTGCGAGGCCGCTCGCGATGGCGCGGGCCAAGTTCCTCACCGAGGCGGGTTGGAACGTTCCGCCGTACCTCGTCAAGGACCCGGCCCACCCGATGACGCGGAGCCCGCTGTTCGAGGCGTCGCTGGCGCGGCGGGCCAGCGGAAACGAATTTCTGTTGATGCGATTCGCCGACGCCGACGCCGCCCGCGCGGCCGCGGGGAAGTTGGAGGCGGCGTTGTCGCGGCCCGCCCGCCGGTCGCCGCACCATCACGACCCGTGGGAATCGGTGAAAATCGGCGGTTTGGAGTGGCGGCGGTCGCGGCTTGGCGTGCACATCGGCGTGTCGGGCGACATCGTCGTGATGGAGAGTTTCGATGCCGACCACAAGGGTCTGGCGCTGGAACGTTTTGCCGAGGCGATGGCCAATGAAAACAAAAAATAACACCACGAATGACACGGGAGCAACGTTGATGCGGAAAAAATTGGATTTTCCTCCCCGGTCTCGCGTCGAAGTGCCGGCATGTAGCCGCGGAGCGGCGTCTGATGTAGCCCAGGGCGAGCCGTGCTCGGCGAGCCCTGGGGTTCGCGCTTTTCTATCTTTTTATCATCGTTCGCACGCGCCACGGGCTTGGGTCAAGCACGCGTTATGTACGGCATCCAACGACGTTCCATCTCGAAAGCGGGTGCCGTGGGCTGCTGTACACAACGATGGCTTGACTCCTGCCAGGGCGCGAGCGAACGGTTATAAAAAAAGCGAAAGAACCGCAATCCCAGGGCTCGCCGAGTACGGCTCGCCCTGGGCTACATCAGACGCCCCTCCGGGGCTACATGCCGGCACTTCGGCACAAGACCGGGGAGGCCGATTCATTTGTCTTCCGCGCCGACTTCACACATTGACGATGCGACAGTCTCAACATGACATGATGAACCTCATGCTCCAAATCGCGGTTGTTGTTTGTCTTTTGTTTCCGTGTTCCCTTTCCGCCCTGGCGGATGAAACCGCCCCGTCGCCGCCGGTGGTTCGTCTGTGCGGACCGGGGCTGGATGCTGTGGCGGCGGTGTGGAAGGCGGCGGGGGTTGACGCACAGGCCGTCGCGGCGGCGGAGTTCCCGACCGACCCGGCGGCGCTGGCCCGCGAGGCTGGCGTGTGGGTGCTGCACCCGGACGTGCTGACCCACCCCGACGCCGCGCGGGCGGTCGAGGCGTACGTCCGGGCCGGCGGCGGGTTGTGGCTGGACGCGGGGCCGGAGTTTCACAAGCACACCGGAACCCCCGCCGACTGGCTGGCCCCGGCCGTCGCCCTCGACGCCGTGGTGTTCGGCCAGGTTCCGCTCCAGCCGTCACCGGACAGTCCGCTGGCGGGGTTGGCGTGGGACCGCCTCGGGCGGATGCGGAGCGTCCAGGCGATGCTGCTGCCCGACCGTTCACGCCTGGGCCTGATGAACAAACTTTCGCCCCTGGTCTTCGGCAAGCCGGTCTGGAACTGCGAGGGCGTGGAGTGGCTGACCGGCCCGCCGCCGCAACGCGACGCGGTGATGGTGGCCGGCCGATACGGCGCGGGCCGCGTGGCGGCGGGCGGGTTCGCCCTCACCGACCCCGCGTGGCGCGCGTGGGCCGATTTCGCCGCCTTCGCCCGACTGGTGGCCGGTCGGCTCGACGGCCGCGAGACCCTCGACGCCGCCAAGGGCGACTTCCGCCCGCTGCCGACGGTCGGATGGGTGGGCGAGCAGGCGTCGCCGCCGGAGTGGTGGGCCAAACCGTTTCGCGACGGTCTGGCCGGCATGGGTCAAAAGCGGCCGTTCGAGACGTTTCTGATGCTCACGCCGGAAACGTTCGTCGAGGCCGGGTTTTGGCCGCTCGTTCCGCCCGGATCGGCCCTGGCCGCGGACGCCGCCGACCGCGCCCGCGGACCGGCGGACATCGTACTGTGCTTCGGCCCCGACGCCGACAAACCCGCACCCGACTCGGCGAAAGTTGTCCTGCGGGCACCATCGGCGAATTTCGACGCCGATCCGCCGGCCTGGAACGCCGGGGCGCTCAAAACGGTGGCCGAGACCCGCCATGCCATGCTGGCCGGTGCGGAGGTCCTGGTCAATCTGCCGTTCACCATTCCCGCGACGGACGACGCCTGGCCGGTGTTCGACGCCCCCGCCGCGAACGGCCCGTTGCCGGAACTGCCGGCGGCCTGGCGAGTCCGCCTTCAGCCCGACCCCGACTCCGACCGCGACCTGGCCGAGGGGTGGCACAAACCCGACTACGACGACGCCGATTGGGAGGCCGGCGGTGTGGGCGAGCGCGTGACGACGCTGTTCGGTCAACCGAACGTCGGCTACGACGGCGCGTGGTGGTACCGCACGCGGCTGGACGTTCCCGCCGCCGCCCGCGTGCCGGACGCGGCGCTGCTGCTCCAGGCGAGAGCCCATCATGTGGCCGTGTACGTGGATGGCGAGGAGATCGCGCTCGAGCCGCAGCGTGCGTTGGTGCCGCTGTCGAAGCTGTCGGCGGGTTCGCATCTGCTGGCCGTGCGGGTCTACGGCGAGTTGCGGGCCAACAAAGGATTGATCGACGCCCGGATCGTTCGTCTGCCCGCCCAGTGGCGGCCCGACCCCGACCGGGCGGGGTGGGTTGAACAGTGGTTCGCCCCCGAAACCCCCGACGAAGGCTGGACGCCGGTGAGCGAAAGTTTCGGTTCCGAACCCGTCGGGCAGGACGCGCAGGAGGGATGGTTCCGCCGGCGGTTCGTCGTGCCGGAGAACGCCCCGCCGTTCGAACTGGTCATCAGCACCAGCCTCAACCTCGGCGGCGTGGCGTTTCTCAACGGTCAGCGGCTGGCGACGCTGCCCTTCGACCGTTCGGGGTTGTACCGTTTCCGAATCGACAATCCGAAGCCCGGCGTGAACACGCTGGTCGTCTGGACCCGCTGCGAGGGCGGGTTCCAGGGCATGAACGTGAACGTGTCGGCGCTGGCTTCGCCGCCGCCGTCGGAAATGGCCGTCCGGGCCACGCTGAACAGTCCCCGCGCGGGGCTGGGCGTGCTCGCGCGCGTCACGTTCAACCCGCGGCCGCAGGCCTTCGACGCCGACCTGTTCGTCAACGACCGTACCGTCGGCGGGTGGATCGACTCCGACGGCGACGTCCTCCTCTACGCCCCCCGCTCACTGGCCGAGGGCGACAACGAGATCGCGATCCGGCTGTCCCGCCACCCCGGAACGACGGTCACCGTCCGGTCGCTGGCGGCCGTCGAGGAACCCGAAGGAATGCCGCTCCGCCTGCCGGGCTGGAAGAAACTCGCCGTCGATCCCGCCACACCGACCGCCACGCCGGACTGCTCACAGGATTCCTCCGTGGACTCCGTCCACGAGGGCAAATGGACCCCCGCAGGCTGGCGGCGGGAACAGATGATCGTCCGCTCCTGGGAGTGCCGCCCCGTCCCGGCCGTTAACGACGAGGACCATTTTTACAGAACCCGCCTGCTCCTTTCCGCCGACGACCTGAAACGGCCGCTCACGCTGGAGTTGGAAGGTCCCGTGGACCGGCTGTACGTGAACGGCAACCCGGTCGAGCGGCTGGAAGAGCGCTATTTTCCGCTCAACGCCCACCTGCACGTGGGCATGAACGTGCTCCAGTTCCGGCCTGACTATACGTTCTACCGCAATCTGAACCTGCTGGTCCCGCCGGGCCGCCCGAGGGGCGTGTATTTTCCCGTGTTGCATTTCGACCGGGCGGTCATCACGCCGGCGGAGGGGCGTTGGCGCTGGCACTTGCCCACCTTCGGGCGTACTTTCCGCAAGCCCGACTGGACGCCGCCCAAGCACGACGAGGTGCTGTACACCTTCCACGACGGTTCGCCGGCCGTGGTGATGGACACCACAACAAACGCGAACACCAAAACGATCCACTTCGCGCCGGGCCTGCTGGACGACGTGCTCCCCGGCCCGGAGGTTTCCTCGTCGCGGCACATGGTGAACGGCTCGGCCGACACCAATGAATACGACTACGCCCAGCGCCTCAACCGCGACCTGTTCGACCGCGACCGTTTCGAGACCCTGCTCGCCCGGATCGCCCGCGCCGTCCACGGCGACCGCGACCTCGAACTCGGCGCCAAAATCAACGGCATCAGGCCGTACAACGGCTGGGTGATGCTGTTTATGAATGGAAATCCGCCGATATCCACGCTGGTGTGGCGGGTGCACAGTTTTGACGGCGCGGTGCTGGCCGAAGGGCATCGCAATGCGTGGAACCTTCGGGAGCACATTTCGTTGCCCGATCTGGACGACGAAACCATCCCCGCCGGAGGCGACCTCGGCCGAACCGTGACGTTCCGCGCGGCGCTGCTGTCCCCCGACCGGCGGCAGGTGTTGGACTGGCTGGAGGAAGTTGTGCCCGTCCAGCCGGAAATTACGCTGGCGCTGCGCACCGTGCCGAAGTACGACCGCCTCGACGAGCACACCGGCCCGTTCTTGAACCGCCTGCTCCACTGGTCCGCCGACGAACTGGCGGAAGGACAGGTGTTCCTGCCGGACGAACCGGTGTCCGTGGAGGCGCGGATGGAAACATGGGACGGCGAGGTGCGCGGCACGCTGACCATCGAAATGATCGGTCCCGACGGCGAGCGTCGGACCGTGCTGGAGCAACCCTTCAAGATGCCGCCCCGCAGCCGGGTCCGCTTCGCGCTGGACCCGTCGGCCATCCCGGCCGGTGAAGGGGCGTACCGGCTGGTAGCGCGATTCAAGGTCGACGACCGCGCCCTGGAGGCCCGGGCGGCCAAATCGATCAATCGCGTGGCGCCGCGGGGGAATTTCCACGACCGGCGGGAAATTTACCGTCAGGACCGCACCGCCGGCGGGTACATGTGGACGATGTACCACCACGCCTACAACATCGAGCATCGTCTCGGTTACGATGCCCGGCCGGTGCCCGGCGCGTCGGAGTGGTGGACCCGCGTTCGGCAGGCCGGCGACGGGAACTGGATGGTCGCCAACGGCGTGCATCGGGGCGAGAACAACGGCGACCACCTCGGCCTGATGTGGGGACCGTTCTACGACCAGACGCGCGGCGAGGTCATGGACTCGTTCGGCTGGTTCCCCAACGGCATGGCCGTGCGGGAGTGGTGGTGGCCGTCCGCCATGCGCGAGGTGCTCCGCCGCCACGGCCGCCGCTCGGTCCGGTTCGACCTGTCCGACTGGTGGCAGTACGACTCGGCCGCCCCGATCCACAGTTACAACACGCTCGAACACTTCAACCGCTGGCTGGTGCATCGCGACGGCCAAACCGTCGCCGGCGTGGAGATCACGGGCGGTCCCGTGGTGGCGGGAACGATCGAGGACTACTACACCGAACTCCGCCGGCGGCACCTGCCGGGGGCGTTCGAATACTGGCTGAACGAGCAGATGCTCGAACAGGCCGTCTTCACCGGAACGCGGATCAACGCCGTCGCGCCCGGTTCGGCCCAGTCGGGACAAGGCGGGTATTCGCACCGGCTGCCCGGCGTCACGGGTGGAGCAAGCCTCGGGCCGGAGTGGTCGCGGTGGGAGGTGATCGGCATTCTGGACGCCGACAATCACCCCTTCGCCCAGGACTGGCAATACGCCATCGAGGGGATCAACTTCCGTTCCCTCGGCACGTCGGCCGAGTTGTTCAACCACTGGGAACGGCCGATGCGTTATCACCGGGTCGTCGATGTCCCCTCCATGTGCCTTCCGCTGGACACAGCCGCCTGGCGGCGACGGCAGTTGGATTCGCGCTGGACGCTGGTGGCCCAGCCCGGCGGCGGGTTCGCGCCGGTGATCAACGTCACGCACGGCGAGAACCGGCTGGACGTGTCGTACAGCGGGCTGATCCATACCAATCCCGCGAACATCGGTTCGGGCATGCTGCCGGCGCACTGGCGGGTGAACGACCGGCTGTCGGCGTTGTGCCTGACCATCGGGGCCGGGCGGCCGCGGTCGCCGCTGCTGCTGGTGGGCGAGAGCGACCTGGACTGGACGCGGTACTTCGGCACGATCGGGAAGTTTCGCGACGCGGGCCTGCCCATCGGCGGCGGCGTGAACGTGAGTCTTCTGGACGCGATGAACCCGGCCGACATTCCCGCCCTGGTGTGGCTGCCGGGCGACCGGGTGGACGCGAACGTCCTGGCGGCCGTCGGACGCAAACTCCGCGCCGGCGTGCCGGTGCTGATGATCGGGAAAATCCCCGCGCCCATCGGCACTGCCGCCGCCGATCCGTTCGACCCGGCGGTGGTCTTCGGCCTGGAGCGCGCCCCCGACGCCCCCACCGACGCCCGCCAATGGTTGGCCGACGAGGTGAAGGATTGGCCCGCCGTTCGCGGGGCGGCCGATTCAGTCGCGGGCGTCGGCCGAACCGCGTCGGCGTGGATCGTCACCGACGGTGCGGACATGAAACCGCTCGCCACACGCGGCGGCCGCTTGGCGGTGGGGCAAATCGCCTCGCCGGACAACAAGGCCGTCGTGTATCCGTTGATGTACCCGCTCGGGGACCGCGAGGACACCCAGCTTCGCGTGCTGGCCGTCGAGGCGTTTCTCAACCTGTGCGGGGACCGTCTGCCGCTGCGGTTCCCCGAGGGCGCGACCGGCTACGTGTTTGACGGTCTGGACGGCGCGACGTATGTGGTGCTCCAGAACCTCCAGAACCGCCCGGCCGTGTACGAACTTCCGCCGCCCGCCGGAAAAACCGGCCCGCCGGAGGACGTGCTGCACGGCCGAACCCTGTCGCCCACGCCAACAGGCGTCACCGTGCCGCTGGGCCCCCACGACGCGACGGTTCTGCGATGGACACGATAAAAACGCGGAGCCCGTGCGAAACATCGGCCACGTGGGCGCATAAGATGCAGAGGAGGGGGACCTGTACGCATGAGCGGACGCGTTGAATCGGAGGCGGCGGAGCGTGACGACGGAAATTCGAATTTCGTGCTTCGGATTTCGGATTTTTTCGTCACAATAGGACCATGCGCGGAACGTCGATTCCAATCCGGCTGGCGTTGGTGGTCAATCTGGTGTTGGCCGGGCTGGGCATTGCGGTGGCGTGGGTGGGGATCAGCGTGTCGGGGCAGGCGATTGAGCGGCGGTTGGTGGATGAAGCCGTCGTCGGGGCGGCATCGCTGATGGGGGAGATGGCCTTGCCGGTGACGGACACGTTGATGCAGCGGCTGGAGCGGATTCTCGGTTCCCCGCTGGCGGCGGTGGAGCGTTCGGGCGACGGGTCGGCGCGGGTTCGGGCGACGTCGTTGGCGGCGGCGGAGCGAAAGGAGTTGACGGCAGCCTTAGGGACGGCTTTGTCGGAACGTGGCGAGTTTCGCGAGGTGCGGCTGGGGGGCGTGTTGTATCGCGTCGGGCGGGCGGAGTTGGCGGGCGAGACAGCCGGGCCGCCAGGGGCTGCCGGGGCGCGTCGGGAGTTGCTGCTGCTGGTGCGCGAGGACCGGATCGAGGCGGCCCGGCGCGAGGTCAGCCGGAAGATCGCACTGTACACGGTCGCGGCGACGCTGGTGGCGACGATTCTCACGCTCGGGTTGGCGATGACGGTCTCCAGGCCACTGCGGACTTTGGCCGACCGCATCCACGGTCTGGCGATTTCGGCCCGGGCCGACAAAAACGACTGGCTGCCGCCGACCACGCCCTCGGCCCCGCGCGGGCCGGCGGAGGTCAAGGCCCTGGGCGAGGCCTTCGACCAGTTGCTCGCCCGGCTGCACGACGCCCGGCTGCAACTGGCCCGTTCCTCGCGGCTGGCGGCGTTGGGGAAACTCTCCGCGTCCGTCGCGCACGAATTGCGGAACCCCCTCAGCGGAATCAAAATGAACGCCCGCGTCCTGGCCGACGAAATGGCCCGCCACGGCCTGAAGGACCAAAGCCTCGACCTCATCCTCCGCGAAATCGACCGCATGGACCGCTACCTTCAGGAACTGATGGACCTGGCCAGCACCGAAATCGCCGGCACGGAAATCGTCGGCGGTGGCGACGCGGAGCAAACGCATTCTCGTGACGCGGGCGTCGCGCCCGCGCGTCTCGCGGACTTCCAGCCCGCACAAACACCAGCCGACAGGCAAAACGTCCCGCTATGGCCAGTCCAACGCGGGCGAGATGCCCGCGTCACGGGGCCGCGGGCCGACCTGGCCACGCTGGCCGAGTCGGTGCTCCAACTCCAGGCGCCGCGAATGAAGGCGACCGGTGTGAAACTCGTCACGCGATTCGCCCTCGCCGCCGCCGTCCTCGCCGAGGGCGACCGCATCCGCCGCGTCATCCTCAACCTTGTCCTGAACGCCCTGGACGCCATGCCCGACGGCGGAACGCTCACCCTCGCCATCGACCCCCAGCCGAACGGCGTCCGGTTCAGCGTCACCGACACCGGCGGCGGCATCCGCGTCCCGGACGGCGTGGACATTTTCGAACCCTTCGTCACCACCAAGCCCCACGGCACCGGCCTGGGCCTGCACGTCAGCCACCGCGTCATCACCCGCTTCGACGGCCGAATCGACTACACCACCACGCCCGCGGGCAGCACGTTCTGGTTCGAGTTGCCGGCGGAGAAGCCAGTAGCCAATAGCCAGTAGAAGCAAAGCGACAAGTGACGAGCGACAAGTGACAATATTTTCCTGCTCTTGTCACTTGTCGCTCGTCACTTGTCACTTGTCGCTTTGCTCCTACTGGCTATTGGCTACTGGCTATTGACTTCGTCCTGTGTTACAGTTTTCCCATGACAACCACCTTTTCAACCTCCGACCGGAACGTGATTCGTGAACTGGCCCGCCGTGTGGCCGACGTGGCGGCGATGCCGATTCAGCGGCAACGCATCGACGCGTGGAAACGCCACAACGCCCTCCGCGGCCAGCGGCCGATGATCCTGATCTTCCCCGAAGGCGCGTGGCGGGAACTGTTGCCCGAGTCCACGCTGCGCTGCGAACGCCCGGACACGCGCGGCGTCGAGTACAACCTGCGCATGCGGCTGTACGAGCACGAGCATTTCCGCCAGGACAAACCCGTCGAGGCCGAGTGGGTCGTCCAGAAGGCGATCCGCTCGACCGGATGGGGGTTGGAGGCCCAGTGGCACTACAGCGACCAGGCCACCGGCGCCCGGACGTTCGACCCGATCATCCACACGCCGGCCGACCTGCGGAACATCCGCGCCCCGCAAATCAGCGTGGACGAAGCCGCTTCGCGGGCCTCGCTGGAATTCGCCCAGGACCTCCTCGGCGACATCCTCCACGTCCGCCAGGTCGGCGTCACGCACGTCTCCTTCCACGCCATGAACTGGTACACCAGTTGGCGAGGTCTGGAACAGACGATGCTGGACATGTACGAAAACCCCTCCATGCTGCACGAGGCCATGGCGATCATGCTCGACGGCCAGCAGGGGATGTTGCGGCAGTACGTCTCGCTGGGCCTGCTGTCGCTCAATAACGACGCCACGTACCACAACAGCGGCGGTGTAAGTTACAGCGACGAACTGCCGCAAAAGGATTTCGCCGGTACGGTGCGGCTGTGCGACATGTGGGGTTCGGCCGAGACGCAGGAATTCGCCCAGGTCTCGCCCGAGATGCACGAGGAGTTCGCGTTGCGGTACGAAAAACCGCTGCTGGCCCACTTCGGTTTGAACGGGTACGGCTGCTGCGAGGACCTCACGCGAAAACTCGACGATGTGCTGACGATTCCGAACATCCGCCGCGTGTCGATCTCGCCCTGGGCCGACGTCGACCGCTGTGCCGCCCGGCTGAAAAACCAGGCGATTTTCTCCTGGAAACCGCACCCCGCCCACCTGGCCGGCGGATTCCATCCCGACGCCGTGCGCGACTACATCCGCCACACGATCGAGGTGTGCCGACAGCACGGCTGTACGCTGGAAATGATCCTCAAAGACACCCACACCTGCGACGGCCAGGTGGACCGGTTTGACCAGTGGACGAAAATCGCGGAAGAGGAAGTGATTCGCGCGTATGCGTGATGACGATTTTGCCGCGAATTACGCGAATTCCCGCGAATTTCTTTTTCGCGGGGATCAGCACATTGTTAAGCGGAAAACAGGAGAACGCACCATGCCGATTACCCGATGTTTCGTGATGGCGTTCCTGACGCTGGCGGTTGGCGGGGCATTTGTCGGTTGTTCGGACTCCGACAACAAACAGGCGGCTGAGCATTCCGACGGGGTGACGACGGCCACAACGGCGCCCGGTTCGTCGTCCGCGTTCGCCGCCGGCGAGGGACAGGCGGATCGCCTGGACGACCCGGACGAAAAATACTTGTTCTATGTCTATCGGCACCTCGGCTCCGATGAGCGTACGCGTCTGGAGGCGATGAAACGGATGACCGACCCGGCGGCGGTTGCCGCCATCGCGAAACACGACGAATCCTGGCGGGTGCGCGACGCGGCCATTCGGAGGCTGACCAATCAAACGCTGCTCACGGACATCGCGAAAAACGATGCGGACTCGTTCGCTCGCCTGGCGGCGGTGGAAAAGTTGACCGATCCGGCAATCCTCGCCGATCTGGTGGAAAACAGCGAGTTATTCCCCCCCCTGCGAAACGCGGCCCAAAACAAGCTGGACGAGTTGCAAAACCGGCCAAAGTGACCGTAACAATCTACCGCAGCGCTTCGGCCACCACGTCCGAGCCCAGTCCGGCGGCCTGGATGGCCTCGAGGGCGGCGAGGGCGGCTTTTTGTTCGGCGTCTTTTTTGTTCATGCCCCAGGCGCTGGGGAAGTGTCGGCCGTCCACGTTTACGGCGATTTCGAAACACTTCGAGTGGTCGGGGCCCTTTTCGTCAAGCAGTTGATACTCCGGTGTCCGGCCCCACAGACGCTGGGCGACCTGCTGAAGAATCGACTTGTAATTGCGAAGCTGCTCGTTCGCCAACGCGGCCGCGATGTACGAACCCATGTGCTTGAGGATGAACGCGCGGCAGGGTTCCAGCCCTCCGTCGAGGTACATCGCGCCGATGATGGACTCGACCACCGCGGCCTCGATCGACGAGGGAATGCCGTTGGGCACCATGCCTCTGCCCAGGTCCATCAGTTCGGCGATTCCCGTTTTCTCCGCCACGGCAGCGCACACCGCCCGCGACACGACGGCGGATTTGATGCGCGTCATTTCGCCCTCCATGAGGTGGGCGTTTTTCAGGTAGAGATCGGTGCAGACGATCAACCCCAGCACGCTGTCTCCGAGGAACTCCAGCCGCTCGTTGCTCTGGGTTCTCGTGACGGCCACCGACGAGTGGGTCAGGGCCAGGGTCAGCAGGGTTTTGTCGTGAAACGTATACTCCAGAATTTCCTGGGCGTGTTTGAGGGTTTGGCTATCCACGTACACACAGCCTTCGCAAGGGCCTGGTGCCCCTGGCGGAAACCGTCCCGCGCCCGTGCACAGGACGGCTTTCGCCAACGGCCTACAGGCCAGTTCGCTACTGATTATACGATCCCCCAAGGGGAGAGGAAAGAGAAACGCAGGCTGTTAGCCTAACAGTCTAGCCGCGCGATGCACCTATAATGAACCGGAGAACGAATCGAAACCGGGGGTTCGTGGAGGAGGCGGGGTGATGGACATTTTTCGACGACAGGTGGTGGTTGTCGTTCTGGCGGGCGTATGGGCGATGTCGTATGCGTCCGGCGTGGGGGCGCAGGGTACGGTGGTCGACCAGGACGCCTGGCCGCCCGTGAGCGTGAACGTGTCCGTGCAGAACGGCGTCCTGGTGGCCCAGGGCGTGTCGATGGGCGGTTTGGGTTCGAGCAATCGCGTGTTGTGGCGGACACCGCTGGCCCGCGGGTCGCGGGCGACGTCCGTTCGGCACGGCGGGACGACCACGTTCGTGCAGACGGCTGACGGACGCCAGTTCGTCATCGACAACATGACCGGCCAGGCGGTGCTGCTGCGGGAGAACCAGATGTGGCGGTCAACGCCCGGCGGGGTGGCGACGGTTGGGCCCGCGAGACCCGTCCGGCCTGAGACGTCCTCGCCGCCCCAGCGTTCGGCGGCAGCGACGGGTCCGGTCCCGTACGCGGTTCCCGCCGCGGGCGGGCGTGAATTTTTCCGCGACGGCGGCACGTATGAAGAGGAAGGCCTGCCGCCAGCCCATGAGGCCGCACGGGACGTCGGACCACCCGCACCCGCTCCGGCAGCGGATGAACTGCACGGGCTTTCGGCCTATCAGCAGGCGTTGCGTGATTTGATGAACGCGAACAACGTGTTGATCACGCGGCTGGACCGCGAGCGGCAGTTGGCGGCCGTCGAATCGAGCGAGTTGCCGCAGGCCCGGCGTGAGGTGGATCAGGCGCGTCAGTCGGTGTCGGTGGCCCAGGAGCGGGTGAACCGTTTGGCGTCGGGTGTGGCGGAGTCGTCGGCGCCGTCGCGTGTGGCGGTAGCCCGGTCGGTGATGACGCCGCAGCAATACGCGGAGTTTCGGGCCGCCCAGCAACGCGCGCTGGACCTCTCGGCCGCGATGAACCGCAAGGCCATGCTGCTGGACGCCAAACTGACACTTGAGGAAATCACGCAGGAACAGTACGACTGCGAACAAAAAGTCCTCGCCGCCTACCAACGCGAAGTCGACCGCGCCAACGCCCGAGCCGACGAAATTTTACGCGAGGCCAATCACGCCGCCGCCACGCAACCGACGGAGTGACGTGGAGCGTTTTTTTCACCACAAGGCACAGAGAACCACAGAGAGGACGTTGGAATTTCGAGTCATTTTTCGAAATTCCAACGTCCTCTCTGTGGTTCTCTGTGCCTTGTGGTGAAAAAAACTTTGCCCTACTCCACAACCGGCACGGGGCCGGCGAGGATTTCGAAATCTTCGACGACGGCCTTGTCTCCGCTGAGGATTTGGGCCTTCAGCGCTCCGATCAGCGGGAGTTTGTCGGCCAGCCAGCGGCGGGCGACGGCCTTCTTTTTGTCGCTGACCGTCGCGTAGTCGCAGAACAGGCTCGCCAGCACGAGGTACAGGCCGATGTCCACCAGTTTGCGGGCGTAGAGGTCGCGGTAGATGTTGGAATTCTGGGCCTTCACGAACGCAACGGCTTCGTCGAGGATGGTCAGGCCTTGGCGGATTTGCTCGACCATCGGGGCGACGTCCTCCGGCCAGGTGTCGAGTTTCGTCGGTTTGGCGAGCATTTCCTCGATGACGTCCTTGCACGTTCCGCTGATGACGCCCGCGACGGCGGCCACCACTTGAAGTTGGCTGGTGCCCTCGTAGATCGTCGTGATTCGGGCGTCGCGAAGGTTCCGCTCGACGGAGTAATCCTTCATGTACCCGCTGCCGCCGAGCACGGCCATGGACTGGTTGCTCACCCGCATGGACATTTCGCTGGAGTAGTATTTGGCCATGGGGGTGAGGAGTTTGTTGTAAGTTTTGTATTTTCGGCTGTCGGCGCGGAGTTGTTTTTTCTCGTCGGCCGAGAGGGTGCTGGTGTCGCCCAGTTCGAGCCGTTTGAGGGCGCCGAGCTCGAGGTCGACGCAGAAGCTGGCGTGGTAGGCGATCGCCCGGGCGGCCTGGACGTCCAAACTCATGTCCACCAGCAGTTCGCGGACGGCG